>ERZ838483.7-NODE-7-length-293073-cov-8.490007_pt1 | contig 293073 bp, 219 predicted proteins | sample MGYA00519939_ERZ838483 | MGnify/ENA primary metagenome ERZ838483 (study PRJEB31850, sample SAMEA3708836) | human gut metagenome | biome: human gut; feature: human-associated habitat; material: faeces | place: China | collected 2014 ...
GGCAGACGCCCGGGACTTAAAATCCCGTGGGTAGTGATACCCGTACCGGTTCGATTCCGGTCTGCGGCAGCTTATAAAGTGCTTCGACTCTTTTAATGGTAAAGGGTTGGGGCATTTTTTTTACGTGAACAACGAGTCAAAGTCCATGCTCGCGTAAAACATGGGAAAGCCATACCGGATACTGTGAAGTACCCGGATGGCTCTCCGGTTTTCAAAAAGATAACTGATCCTAAAAGATACAATGCCTTTTCGGTTAAATGCCTATATAGTTTAGAGAGTTACAGAAATGCCTTTATTGCTGAAAGCAGGTAAGACGGGAAAGACCTGTAGATCACAACCTGTACCAATCCACAGGTATCGAGTAGGACGTGCAGTCTTCTCTTGAAATATGATGAATAAACTGAAAAAAGTTCATTATCACCAAAACAGATTAATATAAACTACCGCCTTCCTGATTTTTCAGATGCCAGTACAGAATATCGATAAAAGCAGTTACAGAAGGAGCCTTCTGTAGAGGATAAGGTGACATTGCCAACAGTTTTTCACGATGATCCGGTGAATTCCAACAGGCGTTGATCGCCGTTCGGATGTTGCGCTCGATGCAGCTGTATGTAGTGTCATAACGGGAAGCGATGACCGGGAAAATAGATTTACTCATATAGAGTAGATTTTTCTGATCGGTGATCGCAAGCTCCAGAGCTGCAATCAGGAAAAAGTAGCCTTTGTAAGTTCTTTTGATTCCAAGTTCCATCGGAAGATCTGCAATTATTTTCGTATTTACCATAGGAATCTCCTTTCTTAAAGTGGTGTGTTGGTCTAAAAAATTTACTCTTATACTAATAACACGGAGAAATCGCCATTTATGTCAAAAAAATTTTAAAAAATATGAAAAAAGTTAAAAAAGGCTGCCGGATGTCGCTTTTTCCATAAAAATACAGGGAAAACAGGAGAAAAAAGACTGGGGATTGCGGAGTAGAGAGGAAAAGGGTATAATTAATTAGATAAACAGAAGCTTGTAAAGCAATAGTAGTATCAGAAACATAACAGGAATGAGAAGAGTTATGAGAGATAAGAGAAAGTGGTTGGATTATATTATTACCGTGCCGGCTACGGTGCTCTGTGCGCCGATTCTGGTGGGAATTGCCATATGGGTGAAACTGGATTCGCCGGGACCGGTATTTTTCCGTCAGAAAAGAGTAGGTATTCATCAGAACTATTTTGAGATTTTAAAATTCCGGACGATGCGTACGGATACGCCGGAAAATGTGCCGACACATCTGCTGGAACATCCGGAACAGTATATTACAGAATCAGGGAAGTTTTTGCGTGCGACGAGTCTGGACGAACTGCCGCAGCTCTTTAATATATTAAAGGGTGATATGAGTCTGGTAGGACCAAGACCGGCTTTGTGGAATCAGTACGATCTGTTGCGTGAAAGAGAAAAATACGGCGCGAATGATGTGCTGCCGGGGCTTACCGGCTGGGCGCAGATCCATGGACGGGATACCATCAGTATTCAGGAGAAAGCGAAACTGGATGGATATTATGTGGAGAATCAGAGTACGTGGATGGATCTGAAGTGCCTGATCTTAACGGCGCTGGTTGTTCTGAGTCGGGATGGCGTGCAGGAGGGTGCTCCGGAAAAGGAAAAAACAGAACAAAACGACGGAGATGCCGGTGAGAGTATGCCGCTGGTTTCTGTTGTGATGTCCACATATCGCAGAACCCGGGAACTGGAACAGGCGCTGGAGAGTCTGGCAGAGCAGACCTGGAAACGAATGGAAATTATTCTGGTGGATGATAATGCAGATGCGAACTGGGCCGAAAAGGTTGCAGCGATTGCGGAAAAATTTCAGAAAAAATATGAGATTCCGTTCCGATATCTGGTAAATGAGAAAAATCTGGGTTCCGCAGCATCGAGAAACCGGGGAATTGCGGAAGCTTCCGGCGCTTATATTACCTTTCTGGATGACGATGACAGGTACGAAAAAGATAAAGTGGAATGTCAGGTAAGGCATATGAAGAGACTGGATGCGGAGGTTTCGTTGATGGATATGGCACTTTACCGGGAGGACGGAAAACTGGAAGAGATCCGCAAGAGAACGTATCTGAAGCCGGAAGCTGTGCAGGAAGAGGAACATCTTCTGGCAAAACATTTTCTGCATCATATGACGGGAACGGATACCTTTATGTTCCAGAGTGCCTTTTTGCGTAAAATCGGCGGTTTTCCGCCGATCGATCTGGGAGACGAGTTCTATCTGATGGAAAAAGCGATCCTGCATCATGGAAGAATCAGTTATCTTCCACGTTGCGATGTGAAAGCACTGGTACACCGGGAGACTTCCGGGCTGTCGAGCCGGGAGGGAAAGATCCGTGGGGAAAATCAGCTGTTTGCGCATAAAAAGAAGCGCTGGATGGATATGAGCCGCAAAGAACGAAGACAGATCTGCATGAGACACCATATGGTGCTGGGATATACGTATCTGAGAAACCGACAGTATCCGGCATTTATCAAAGAGGGTGTACAGGCATTTTTCTATGCTCCGTGGACGTGTGCGGAGATGGTGCTGAAAAGAAAATAAAGGATCGCGCAGTATGTGGGAAAAAATAGCAAATTTACTGAAAACGTGTTATGCCAGAGCAACCTGTCATGAGCAGCCGGATCCGGAAAAATGGGTGTTTTCTTCGGTTCACAATCGTGCATTTAACTATAATTCCAGTGCGTTGTTTCAGTATGTAAAGGAGTATCATCCGGAGATTCAGGCGTTTTATGTGATGGAGGATCCCGGAGAGCGGGAAAGACTGCAGGAACGTTTCGGGAAAGAATCGGTAATTGACACTTCTACAATAGAAGGAATCCGTAAGGTGCTGGCATGTAAAGTATGGTTTACTTCCACGGCACCGCCTCTGTACGGTGTGGGGTTCCGGAAAAAATACCGGATTATCAACCTGTGGCACGGAGTACCGTTAAAAAAGATCGGGATGGAACAGGAAAATCTTGGACGGCTGACAAAGCTGTACTACAAATACCTGTTTGCGGATAATTATGAAGCCGTTGTCACCACCTCGGAGGAACTGATCCCTGTGATGAGTAGAAGTTTTCTGGTGGAACCGGAGAGAGTGAAAGTGTGGGGGCAGCCGCGGAATGATATGCTCTTTCAAAAAATGGATGCCGGAGAGCAGATGAAAAATATTTTCCGGGGAGAGCGTCTGCCCGAGTTTACGCGCCTGCTTTTGTATGCACCGACATTTCGTGATCATGGAGAGACGAAAGTATTTCCATTTCCGGAATTTGAAGGAGCGGGACGGGAAGCGGCGCTGAAACGGCTGCAGGAGTTTCTCGAAAAGCATCAGAGTATGTTGTGTATCCGTATGCATCTGTATGAAAAAGAAGGATATGAATGGCTGAGAGCGCTGGATCATCCGGGAAGCAGAATCCGTTTTCTGAATGAAGACAGGGTGAAAGATATTATGGAAGTGCTGGCGATGTTTGATCTGCTGATCACGGATTATTCGAGTATCTATATCGATTATCTGTTGCTGGAACGTCCGATGTTGTTTTTGCCTTATGACAGAGAGGACTATCTGAAAACAAGAGGGTTTAATTTTGACTATGACGAGGTAACACCGGGTCCGAAACCGAAAAGTTACGCAGAGTTCTTGAATTCTATAGAGGGTTTGTTGTATAATGAAATGAATTATGTCGAAAATCGAAAGAAAATCGAAAGAAAATTTAATAAAATACAGGAACCCTGCAGTGAATATATCTGCAGAATGGTAAAAGAATAAGGATGAAAGGTACGAAAGGGAGAAAAAATGAGAAAAGTGATCACATATGGAACATATGATCTTCTTCATTATGGACATGTGAAATTACTGCAGAGAGCCAAGGCATTAGGAGATTATCTGATCGTTGCTCTGTCTACGGACGAATTTAACTGGAATGAAAAACAGAAGAAATGTTATTTCTCTTATGAGGAGAGAAAGAGTCTTCTCGAAGCGATCCGCTATGTGGATCTGGTGATCCCGGAGGAATCCTGGGAGCAGAAGATCTCGGATGTCAAAGAATTCAAGGTGGATACGTTTGTGATCGGAGATGACTGGGAAGGCAAATTTGACTTTCTGAAAGAATACTGTGATGTGGTATATCTTCCGCGTACACCGGAGATTTCCACAACACAGATTAAAAAGGATCTGGGAAAGAAGTAGGAGTTAAGAGATGAAGATTGTAAAGAAAATTCGAAAAAAGAGAAGGAAACTGATTCGGAGATTCTTTAAAAGTCCGATCAAGAAACGTCTGGCTCAGTATTCCAAAACCCATCCCCGTTTTCGCAAGTGCTGGAAAAAGGTACTGTATACAAAACGGAGAGTCTATTACTGGTGGCGCTGTCTCGGCGTAACACCGGATGAGAAAACCGTAGTATTTAACTCTTTTAACGGAAAAACGTATGGATGCAGTCCGAAGGCGGTCTATGAGTATATGCTCAGACAGGATGAGTTTAAGGACTGGACGTTTATCTGGGCATTTAAAAATGCGACAAAACACCGTTTTCTGGAAGAAAATCCGAATACGATCGTAGTAAAACAGACTGCGAGAGTGTACGAGAAAAAGCTTGCCCGGGCAAAATACTGGGTGACAAACTATCGTGTGCCGGATCACATCTGGCCGCGGAAAGATCAGGTCTATGTACAGTGCTGGCACGGAACTCCGTTAAAGCGTCTGGGATATGATCTGGAGAATTCTGAGAATGCAATCGATTCCATTGCGGATATCCGCAAAAAATATGCGATAGATGCGGCGAAATTTAATTATATTCTGTCCCCGTCCGGATTTGCCAGTGAGAAATTTATTTCCGCCTGGAACCTGAAAGAAACCGGTATGGAAGACAAAGTGATGGAGATCGGCTATCCGAGAAATGATTTCCTGATCAACCATACACCGGAAGATATCCGGATGATCAAAGAAAGACTCGAGATTCCGGAAGATAAAAAGGTGATTCTGTATGCACCGACCTGGAGAGATAACCAGCATGAAGCGGGAACCGGATTTACCTATGATCTAAATGTTGATTTTGATGCACTGCGGGAAGAACTGGGCGATGAATATGTGATCCTGTTCCGTGTACACTATCTGGTGGCAAGCAAATTCTCGTTTGATGATTACGAAGGATTTATCTATAATGTATCCAGTTATGATGATATCAATCATCTGTATCTGATCGCGGATCTGCTGATCACGGATTATTCGAGTGTATTCTTTGACTATGGAATCCTGAAAAAACCGATACTGTTTTACATGTATGATCTGGAGGATTACAAAGACAGTATCCGCGGATTCTACTTTGGCATTGACAAGCTTCCGGGAAGAATCATTACAGAAGAGAAGGAACTGCCGGATGCGATCCGTGACAGTATCGACAACTTCGTTTACGACGAAAAATACCGGGAATTCAATGAGACCTTCAGCAACAGGGAAGACGGTCAGGCAAGCCGGCGGTTTGTGGACTGGGTATTCCGGGGCAAGAAAGGATAAGAAAACGAATGAAACGATTTTGGAAAGACATAAAGCGCTACATGCCTTATGCGAAATATGCCACAAAATCGGGATTGAAGTCAGAAGTGGCCAGCTCACATTTGAGCTGGCTATGGTGGATTTTAGATCCTATTTTATTTATGCTGGTGTACTGGTTTATCTTTATGGTGATCTTCGGACAGAAGAAAGAGTATTTTCATATCTTTGTTTTTGTAGGTCTGTCCATGTGGAACCTGTTTAACAAGACCGTATCCGGCAGCGTGCGGATCGTGGCGGCGAACCGGGCGGTGGTGACGAAGGTATACATCCCCAAATATTTTCTGATCATTATTCTGCTGTTTCAGAATCTGTTTAAAATGGCGATCTCTTTCGGGATTGTCATTGTGATGATGATGTGGTCCCATGTACCGGTTTCGTATAATGTGATCTATGTGATTCCGATCTTTGTGGATCTGATCCTGATAACCTTCGGTGTGAGCGCGATACTGGCTCATTTCGGGGTTTTCTTCGATGACCTTAAGAATATTACCAACGTGGGTCTGCGAATCCTTTTTTACATGTCCGGAATCTTTTATGTGATCACGGACAGGGTAAACGAGGCGATCGCAACCCTGCTTTTAAAGGTGAATCCGGTCGGATTTCTGATCGATGCGTGCCGGTCGGCACTGGTATACTGTGAGACACCGCACAGAAAACTGATCCTGCTGTGGTTTGTGATCGGTGCTGCACTGTCTGCGATCGGAGTAGCGATCATCTATAAAAATGAAAATAATTATGTAAAGGTAATATAAAAGTATTACCGGTCAGCCGAACGGAAGGTACGGTCGGTATGCAAAAGTTACGAAAGGATTAATCTATGAAACCAGGAAATGCAATTGAGGTAAAGGATCTGAAGATTACCTACAAGTGTGTCAAATCTCTTTCCATGAGAAAAAGTTTTTTTCATCTGAGAAAGAGTAAGCTGGAAGTATATGAGGCTCTGAAAGGAATCTCTTTCGAAGTGAAAAAGGGAGAAATCATGGGAATCGTCGGAAAGAACGGAAGCGGTAAATCCACACTGCTTCGTGCGATTGCCGGAATCTTCTCGGCGGATTCGGGAAGTATTGAACTGGAGACGGATTCGGTTTCCCTTCTTTCGATCGGTGTGGGATTTCAGAAAAAATTAAGCGGACGGGAAAACATTATCTTATCGGGCATGCTGCTGGGATTTTCCGAGCAGGAAGTGCGGGATAAGATGGATGAGATCATAAAGTTTGCCAATCTGGGAAAATTTATCGACATGCCGGTGAAGACGTATTCGAGCGGTATGTATTCGAAACTGGCATTTTCGATCACGGCGGTTCTTGAGACGGATATCATGCTGATCGATGAGGTCCTGAGCGTGGGAGATGCCAAGTTTAAGAAAAAGAGTTATAAGAAGATGCAGGAACTGATCATGGACGAGAACCGTACCGTAGTGATCGTATCGCACAGTACGGAGACGCTTGAGAAGCTGTGTACCAGCCTGCTATGGCTCCATGAAGGGGAGATCAAGATGCAGGGGGATACAAAAACCGTGCTGGATGCTTATAATGAATTTATGGCGTAACCGGATGATGCGAGATGTGATTGTATGTAGAAAGACAGGGGAAAAAGATGAGTGCCTGGAAATGGATGGCGAGGATCTGCAGTAAGACTCCATGGACAAAAACATGGAGTCTTCGTGTGTATTACTGGTGGAAAAAACTGCAGTACCGGAAGGGATATGTGGAGAAAGAAGAAATCAATCCGAAAAAGGTGGTTTTTGAGGCGTATATGGGGAAGAAGTATGCGTGTAGCCCGAAAGCGCTGTATCAGGCGATGTGCCGGGATCCGCAGTATCGGGACTGGGAGCTGATCTGGGCGTTTCGGGAACCGGAGAGATACCGTGAGATGGAAAAAGAGCCGCATACGAAGGTGGTTCGCTATCGAAGTGGGGAATATTACCGCGCATATGCCTCGGCGAAGTTCTGGGTGACCAATTCACGGCTCCCAAGGGAATTGCAGCCGAAAGACGGACAGGAATATATCCAGTGCTGGCATGGGACACCGTTAAAACGGCTGGGCTATGATCTGGAGCATTATGCGGAGAAAAACGGCAGCCTGCGGGAAGTGAGAGAAAATTATCTGGAGGAGACGAAAAGGGTGACACACATGCCGTCTCCGTCCGGTTTTTATTCAGAAAAGATCGCTTCTGCGTTTCATCTGAAGAAGGAGGGAAAGGAGCAGGTGCTTCTGGAACTGGGGTATCCGAGAAATGATGAACTGGTTGCGGTTACGGATGCAGCGTGCAAAAATGTGCGCCGGACACTGGGAATCCCGGAGGGAAAGAAAGTGATCCTGTACGCACCGACCTGGCGGGAGAATCAGCATCTTCCGGGGGAAGGATATCAGTTTCAGCTGCCGATGGACTTTAAACGGTGGCGGGAAGTGCTGGGAGATGAGTATGTGATCCTGTTCCGGGCACACTATTTTATCAGCAATTCCTTTGATTTCATGGCATTTTCCGGATTTGTCTATGATGTGTCGCAGATGGATGATATCAATCCGCTGTATCTGGCAGCCGATGTGCTGATCACGGATTATTCGAGTGTTTTCTTTGATTACGCCAATCTGAGACGCCCGATCCTGTTTTTTATGTATGATTATGAACAGTATAAACACGAGATGCGTGATTTTTACTTCGATATCCACATGCTTCCGGGTCCGGTGTTGATGGATCAGGAAGAAGTGTTGAAAACGTTGAAAAATCTGCCGGATGTGGTGGATAAGTATGAAAAAAAATATGTAGAATTCAATAATATATTTAATCCACACCGGGAACAATGCAGTGAGAAGTATCTGAGAGAATGGATGAAATAAAAAAGCAGCACTTAGTGCTGCTTTTTTATTTCATCCAGTTCTTTTTTCAGAAGAGCAATTTCCTGGGTCAGTGTCTTGTTTGTTTCCATCAGCCGGGAAAGAAGTACGGTGTGAGAGAAAACAAGCAGAAACAGCAGAATAATGGCAACCAGGAAGATCATGTTAGAAGGCAGCTGGACACCAAGGAGTTCTGACAGAAACGAAAGAATCGGTGGAAACAGATCAATGATCAGTAGACAGATGTCGATGATGATCCAGGAGAGAACATATTTGATCTCCAGTGTTTTTTTTAATACAGCGCGCAGCAGCCGGCACAGAATAAGAAGTAACAGGACTGCCAGGATGATTTGTAAACGATATTCATGCATATGTAACATACCTCATTTCATAAGTTACCGGATTCGCTCCAGAAGAATGGCGATGGTTACTTTGATCATATAGTAGACGGATTTGAGCGGAGAGATCGAAGAGACACCACCGGCACGCGCACGCATGATGACAGGAATCTCAGCCACCTTTTTCTTCCGTTTCAGGATTGCTACAATGCTTTCCGGTTCCGGATAATCCCTGGGATATTCTTTGGCAAAGTATGCAATTACATCTTTGTTGATCATACGGAGTCCGGAAGTAGGATCGGTAATGGTCTTACCGGTCAGCAGATGGATCAGCCAGGTAAAGTAACGGATACCGGTACGGCGAAGTCCGGAAGACTGGAAGCCTTCTTTGTTAATAAAACGGGATCCAATCAGCATATCCAGATCTTTTTCCTGAATTACCTGCAGCATCTCTTCGAGAAAGCGGGGATCGTGCTGACCGTCACCGTCTATCTGTACGGCAAAATCGTATCCGTGATCCAGGGCGTATTTGTAACCGGTTTGTACGGCACCGCCGATACCAAGGTTTACCGGAAGATCAATATAATGGAAATGATTTTTTTCGCAGATCCCTCGGGTATGATCTTTGGAACAGTCATTAATTACAATATAATCAAAATCAGGAGCATGCTCGGTGATATCGCGTACCGTCTGTTCGATACATGCTTCTTCATTGTAAGCAGGAATGATAATTAAACTTTTCATTTGTTCTCCAATTCGTTTGATTTTTCACTTGAGGAATAGGCACGTGTGAGCAGGCGGGCAATCGGTTTTGGCCAGAACCTGCAAAACATCTGAAAATCCTCACTGCTGCGGGCGGAATCGCCAAGGATGGCGGAAGTTTCGGAGCCATCATGGATCCGATGATACATCAGAATCCGGTTGCAGTATACGAAAGCGCCCTTTCTCCGGGAAAGAAGTTCCCATGCCTGCCAGTCTTCATCACTTCGAAAACCGGGGAAAAAGATCTGTTCCGGAAGATTTTCTTTGACGAAGGTCACAGAAGGACAGCAGATCGGACAGCCGAAGGAAAGAATCCGGCGGCGGACAAATTTGCTGTTCTGAAAAAGCTTTGGACGCAAAGGAAGCAGCATGGTGCGTTTTACATTTAAAAGGGGGTTGCGTGTTACGGTCTTTCCGTTTCGAAGTTCGCCGTAATCGGTGAAAGCGATCAGAGGTTTTTTTGCCTCGGAGAGTTTCTGCAAAACAGTTTCGGTATAGAAACGGTCGTAGGTATCATCCTGATGAGCGATGGTCATCAGTTCTGTCTTTGCACTTCGGTAGGCAAACATCCAGTCCTGGGTAATACCGGTTTCCCCGTGGTTGATGTGTAATTCGAGGTGGTATTTGTCGGCAAGATTGCGGATGTAGGCGTTATCGGTGGCGGTGACAATGATGATCGTAGAAGGAACCGTCTGATCGAGGAGTGATAAAATACACTCCTCAAGAAACGGACTTTCTTTGTATGCACAAATGGCAAATGTATGGTTTTTTCCTGTATATTTCATTGATTTCATCCTTTAAAAAAATATCATACAAACTTTAGCCTATTTTTTAATGCTTGTCAAGGCGTGAGGAGGAATCGTAAGAATCCTGCGAACCTTTCAGATCGATCTGTTCAAGCGTTTCAAAGAAGGCAATATCTTTCTGGCGCATCTGGCGAAGTTCCTGTTTTCTTCTCTTTTTGCGGCGCCATCTACGTAGTTTCAGGTAAAAGAGGATCAGCAGTAAAATTACGATCAGAACCAGAATTCCAATGAGGAAAACCAGGATCCAGTCTACCTGGCTGTATACCAGTTCAATCGTGTGATCGGCCTGAATGGATGTCAGGGTAATGTTCTGATCTCCTTTCCGGAACGGATATTCTTTTCCATCAACAGTGCAGGAACGCAGGATACAGGATGCGTCCGGTGTGACTGTGGTGGTGTAGGAATCCCCGCGGTAAACAGTGACCGGTGAATTATCGACCGTGCCATTTTTTACGTTCACGGTGATGGTGTAGGAAGGAACCGGTTTAAATGTCACTTCGATGGTGTGATCGGAGGCCAGGTCATCGAAGGTATAGCCGGAAGTATCGCTTGTCACCGGGACAGTCTGCCCGTCTACCGTAAGGGTAGCCACCACATAATGTTCTTCCGGCGTGAAAGAAACTGTCAGGGCGTGGTGCTCTTTCCCGGAGGAGGAGGCTTCGACCTGACCGTGGGAAGCGGAAGCAGAGACGGTGTATACCGGGATCTCTTCAAAGACAGCCTGAATCGTATGGTCTTCCTGGACATCTGTAAAGGTATAGGAGAGCGGGTACTGGCTGATATCCACTTCCTCTCCGTCCACGATAAGAGACTGGAGTCGGTGATCGTCATCACATGCGTAGGAGACGGTGCAGGAATCGCCCTCATCAATTTCCAGATTACTGTCGGAGATTTTTCCGTTTTCCGCGCTGGTGGTCACACTGTGCACCAGCGGAAGGGTGGCTTCGTACAGACGGAAGCGTGTCGTTCCGATGATGGCGGAAGCCATAAGAAGGTGCCCCGGCTCTAACTGACAGATGCCTTCCGGTTCCACCTCGAAAGCATCATGACCAGGAAGGGTCAGATAATAACTTCCGACACGTTTCTGCTGAGAGATCGAGTAGACATCCAGAACATTCATATAGCCTTCCCGCTGCATGTAAGGGATGCTGATGATAGAATCCCCGGAGACGCAGAAGTCCTGAAACGAACTCCGGCTGTAGGAAAGGTGAAGATTTAATTTATCCACGATCTCAAAATTACTGTCGGTAAAATAAAAAGCATAATCAGCGATCCGGTTTGCCATCAGTACATACTGATCTTTTTCCGGAACATAATCGATGCCGAAAAAGTTGATACTTCCGTTTCCCACCCGAACTTTTCTTTTAAAGTGGAGCGTATTGGCGTCCACGATAAAGACAGCACCGGCATTGGACGGATCGTTGGTAAAAAGACCGGCAATAGCGATTTCCTGTGTGTTTGGATTGTAGGTCATGCCGTTTCCGTGTTCGTAGTCGGTCTCGGTGACACTGAAGGCATAACTGTACTGTTCTACCGGGTTGCCATCAGCGTCTGTGTTATTGCGGTAGAAGGCGATCAGGGTATCCGGTTCGGTTGTCTTTTTCGAAGCATTTACCAGGCATACGATATACTGATCGGTGGCACACATGGACTGGAGCCAGCCTTTTTCATTGATAATGGAAGATTCTGTCACCATATTCCAGGGTACAGTTTCTAACTCTGAGGTTTTCAAAGCGGCTGATACGGTCTCCGGAAAGATCAACAGCACAGTGAAAAACAGAAAACAGAACATAAGGAAAATGTGTGACCTGTATTTGAAGTGTTTCATAAGATGCCCCCATTTTTCAGATTTCAGCCAACAGCGGAAGGATCTGCAACTGTTGGCTGGAATTTCAGTATAGCATGATAAAAAAAACAGGGCAAGAGACTATCGGAAAGAATAGAGCAGTTGCGAACGATATAATTTGGAATCTTTCAGTAACTCGGTGTTCAGATCGTCCATACCGTAGATTTCTGCCAGTGTGGAAGTACTGGAAAACAGGTTCGTTCCCAGTCCGAGGCGGTCGCCTGGAATCGTTACACCCATAGCGGCAAGCGTTGTCGGATACATATCCAGGGAAGTAAATTTTCGATAGACATTGGTGTAGGAAACGGACGGATCCGGATTTACAATGGTGAAATACATCCGTCGGTCAAAATCTTTGGTGTTGGTTTTTTCCAGATAAACCGAGTCCATCGTGCAGTGATCTCCACACAGAACGATAGTAGTGTTATCGTAAAAATCCTGTTCCCGGATCCAGGAGAGGAACGATGTGATCTGACGGCTTGAGCAGGCAACCACGTCACTGTACTGCAGGCTGAACTCATCCCGGCACAGGTCACAGTAATAGCCATTGACAAAGTGGGAGTCTGCGGTCAGCATGGTAAAATTAAACGGTTCCCCTTTGGAAGCCAGATCCGTCAGTTCCGTCTTTGCATATTCGATCAGTTTGGAATCTTCATATCCCCACCAGACATAGTAGTCGCTGTCGATATATCCGGCATCGACAGCAGAATAGTAGTCGAAGACTTTATAGTTTCCGTGACTGTTAAAATAAGAAGAACGTCCGGCAAAGTTACCGTCGGAACCGATCATAAACGTCTGGTTATATCCCTGATCATGCAGGATGTCACCGATCGCGTAAACACCGGGAAGATAATTATTCTCCGAACTCCAGGTGCTGTTCAGGGTACTGTTGCTGACAATATTTTCATTTAACGGAACACCGCTGGTCTGTGCGACGAGTCCTCCCATGGTAAAGGTGGCGCCGTTTACGGCATAGGGACCGTTTAACTTGCTGTCATCCCCGGAAAACGTGATGTTATTTAATGCAAGATCCGTAAATTCCGGGATATAATTTTCAGGCATGTTGCCACCGACTTCTTTGCTTGCGTAACTCAGTTCCATGGATTCCAGAAAGATGTAGATCAGGTTCCGTTTGGTTTCCGGGAAGGTCAGATCGACATCTCTTGCATCCACATAATAATCTTCATAGATGGTAGATTTCTGGCTGGTGAACTTTAAGTAATCACCGATTTCAAAGTCAATCCAGAAATTTACCAGGTTTGGAGCAAGTAAAACGAGAGCAAACACACTCCAGACCAGCCCGAAACGACGATCTTTCTGTTTTTTGTGAAGAAGCAAAACAAAAAGCAGCGTGATCAGGAAGGATGTGGCAAAAATCACGATGCCGGTGATCAGCGGCTCTTTGATAGAATCAATACCGGTACCTTCGAGCGGTGTATGCAGATGATACAGAAGCTGTCCCCACGGAACTCCCTGGAAGTTTTCCTGAAGATAGCGGGCGACAAAAATCAGAACGCTGATAATAGAAAAAAAGAGGGGAAGAAAGATGGTGCGCAGTACAAAGAACACGGTTTTTTTGCGGGAACGCGGGGAATCATTTTCCTGCTCAGGCGCGGAAAACATCCGGCTGAGAAAAAGAAGAAGTCCGAGCAATCCTGCAGAGACATAACTGGCGATCCGTAAGAAGGAATGCTCCGTGTTGGTTCGGCCCTGGATCGTCGAAACAGCGAACAGAGCGATAAGAAGCAGGATGATCAGGCAAAAAATCACCCGAAATACTTTGGAATGCCTGATATTTTTTAGTTTCATTAACAAATGTCCTTTCATCGTATAGTAAAATGCACAGCGTAATAGATTATAAAGGAAAAGCTAAAAACATACAAGAAATTTACGAAAATATTACAATTTTTTTAAGGTGAATCTTTCTTTTGAAAGTCAATACTTGAAGTGGATGGGGATATGGGATAGAATAGTAAAATAAGAATTTTCAGAAGAGGTATTGGAAAATGAAGAAAAAAAGATATAAGAAGCTGACAGCGATCCTGGCAGCTGTTCTTTTGCTGTGCAGCGGGATCCCGGTAATGGCAGCAGAGGTAAATAACGGGACAACGTATCCGGTTTCGACAAATGCAATCGCGAACTGGCCACAGGGACCGGATACATATTCCGAAACAGCAGTACTGATGGATGCGGATACGGGAGCGATTTTGTATAATAAAGGAATGGATGAGAAACGCTACCCGGCAAGTATTACCAAGATCATGACAGCACTTCTGGCACTGGAACACAGCAGTTTGGACGAAGAAGTTACATTTACAGAGGAATGTCTTGCCGATCAGACTTCTGACAGTGGAAATCTGGGAATGAAGGTTGGTGAAATTCTGACAATGCGGCAGTGTCTGATGGCACTGATGATCCGTTCGGCCAACGATGTGGCAACGCAGATTGCGGTTCATGTGGCAGGATCGGTCTCTGCGTTTGCAGATATGATGAATCAGCGTGCGCAGGAACTTGGCTGTGTGAATACACATTTTGTAAATGCCAGTGGAATGCCGGATGAAAACCATTATACGACAGCACACGATATGGCACTGATCTTTCAGCAGGCGATAAAGAATCAGGATTTTCTGGATATTATAGGAACACAGAGTTTCACGATCGAACCGACCAATATGAATCCGGAAAGCCGGGTGTTGAATACACATCATGCTCTGCTGTCAGCGTCTGCACCGGAACATTATGATGGATGTTTCGGGGGAAAAACAGGAGTGACAGCAGCATCAAAAAACACATTGGTGAGCGGAGCTGCCAGGAATGGAATGACGCTGATTGCTGTTGCCATGCGTGCAGATGCCGGACAGGTGTGTCAGGATCATATCAATATGTTTGACTATGGATTCAACAATTTTCAAAAAGTGGAAGTTCCGGGAGGGGCTGTGACGATTCCACAAAATGCACAGATTGAGGATCTGACAACGACGGAAAGTGAAGAAGTTCGGGAAACGTATTATTTTAACCAGAACTATTTTGTGGGAACAGGAACAAAATCTGAGGAGATTCAGCAGGAGACCGAAGAACCGGAGACACTTACACCGGAAGTAACGCAAGAACCTCAGAAAGGCCAGGTGAAAGAAACTGCGGAGAACAGTGGAGATGAAGAAAAAGAAACTTATAAACTGATAATTGATATTTTGATCGGATTAATCGGGATGACAGTGATCATCATGATTATTTCAGTAGTCAGAAAGAAAAGAAAGAGGAAAAAACGAAAGAGAGGAAGAAAGTGATGTCGGCAGAAGCAGCTAAAAAAGTATCTGAACGCAATTATGGAATTTTCCGGCTCTGATATGCGGATGTTCGGCTGGCATTTTTATTGTATGCATTTGTATTGAAAAGATCCGTATCTGGTTGTTTAAAGGTGGAACTTATATTGTGAAACAGGCAAAGAATTATTTAAAAGGAAAAAAGAATTGAAATTAGAAAATATAACAGCAGGTAGAAATAATAATTTGAATCTGATCCGTTTTATTGCGGCAATCCTGGTCATCTATTCCCATTCATATCCGATTGGAACGGGAACAGATGCCGGGGAACCGCTGATGCGGGTGTCAGGTGGACAGATCGGTTTTGGAAGTCTTGCGGTCTGCGTTTTCTTTGTTTTTGGAGGATTCCTGATTTGTAAGAGTATGCTTCGCGTGAGAGACGGAAAAACATATTTTAAAGCAAGATGTATCCGGATCTTCCCGCCGTTGATCTTCGTGGCAGTGTGTTCGGCGTTTCTTTTGGGACCGTTTTATACGAACCTGCCGCTCGGTGAGTATTTTACGAGTGCAGGAACGTACCGGTATCTGTTGAACGGATGTATGGTGTTACAGCACAATCTGCCGGGGGTATTTGAAAATAATATCTATGCAGGTGTGGTCAACGGGGCACTGTGGACCTTACCGGTGGAGTTCTTATGTTACATTATGTGTTATGTGATGTACCGTCTGCGGCTTTTAGAGAGAAAAAATCTGAAGTATACGATCGTGATTTTTGCAGTGGGATGTGTGGGTGTGCAGATCCTTTCAGAACGGGGGATTCCGATGGTCGGCTCCATGATCCGTCCGACGGTGATGTTTTTCATTGGTATGCTGTATTATCTGTATCAGGATAAAATAAAAATGTCCTGGAAAGCAGCGCTTCTGGCAGCAGTGGGACTGGTGGTCAGCACCGGTGTGGGAGTTCTGGGATATATGATTTACGTGTTCCTGCCGTATCTGCTGTTTTATCTGGGATATGCGACAAAGAAAAAGTTTGCGGGATTCGGGAAAAAGAGAGAGATCTCCTATGGAATCTATCTGGCAGGATTTCCGATCCAGCAGATGATCTGTGCACAGTTCGGTGGACAGATGATGCCGTTAGTCAACGCGGTACTCGCCATTCCGCTGGCGATCCTTGCCGGATGGCTGATCTGGCTGTGTGTGGAAAATCCGTTGAAAAAATAAAAGAAGTGGAATACATATCAGAAAACGGTATGTATTCCACTTCTTTTTTTTCGTTTATTTTGGTATTAGCGTTTCCAGACACCGGAGTGGTCGAGATAACAGCCGTCCACCCAAGTATCCGAAGCCATGACGCCGGAGGTCGGATCCAGATAGTACCAGGAGCCGTTCAGGTTGAGCCATCCGGTCTGCATGACACCGTTACTGTTCAGGTAATACCAGTTATCTTTCAGATGCAGCCAGCCAACAGCCATGGACCCGTTCGAAGTCAGATAATACCAGGAACTGCCCTGCTGGAACCATCCGGTTACCATTGCGCCGTTACTGTTCAGGTAATACCAGGAACCGTTCTGGCCTATCCAGCCGGTCATCATCCATCCGTCGGCATCAAAGTAGTACCAGCGGCCGTTGATATATTCCCAGTCGGAAGTGGTGTAAGTGCCGTTTGCATGGCGATACCACCAGCGGGAGCCTTTCTGGATCCATTCCGGGGTGTTGGTAGTCTTTCCTTTGACCCAGGCTCCGGAACTGTCCACGTAGTCATAATCGATCCAGGTATCCGCCGCCATCGCACCGGAAGAATACATGTAGTAGCATTTGTCCCCGATCCAGTGCCAGCCAGGGCCGGTCATAGCACCATCGGAAGAAAAGTGATACCAGTTGTTCAGCATGTAGTACCAGCCGGTGACCATGGAACCATCGGAAGAAAGGTAATACCAGTTATCTTTGTAGGAAAGCCATCCGGTCTTCATTTTTCCATAGCTGTCCAGATAATAGTAAGAGGAACCCAGACGAAGCCATCCGGTCACCATATATCCGTCGGAACCGAAATAGTACCAGGAATTATCGATCAGCGACCAGGTACTGGTCAGGTAAGAACCATCCGGGTTGGAATACCAGTAGCCCTTACTGTCGTGATGCCAGCGGTTATTGACCTTGGAGGTATCTTTTGCACCACTGGCGCCGTAATAGGTTCCGTTTACCCAGGTGGATACTGCCATGGAACCGTCGGAATTGAAAAAGTATTCCGAAGCATTGATGACTCTTGTACCGGTAGTCATGGCGCCGGAATCCGGATCTAGATAGTAATAGGTGCCGGAACGGTACAGCCATCCGGTCTGCATCGCGCCGGTGGAAGGATCCAGGAAATAATAGTGATTCTTATGAAGCAGCCATCCGGTTTCTATGATTCCATCGCTTCCCAGGTAATACCATAAGCCCTTGCTTAAAACAAACTGATCTCTGAGCGGAAGGGAGGAATTGTTAAAATAGTAATAATTGCCTTCGGTATCCTGTTTCCAGCCGGATACTGCGGTCGGGAATCCGTTCTTATAATAGACGACAACCGGCGGTGCTTCGATGTCTCCGATCGCAACGCGTTCTTTATTTGCCGGAATGTTGTTGGAGAGAGAATCGTCCAGCTGGATTCGCAGCGCACCGATGCCGTCTTTGGCATACCAGGCAGTCGGGTACAGCGGAATGTTATTGGCTCCCATCTCGAGCAGGGTGTCCAACGTACTGGTTTCCGTGCGGAAGGTACGGGAGGTTACATAGGCAAACGTACCGGTCATGACCGCCATTTTCGGGCTGAGGGTGCGGATATAGGAACTGGTGTTGGAACCGTAGGAACCGTGATGTCCGAGTTTCAGAAGATCTACATGTCCAAGCTTCTGTGCAAGTGCAGTTTCCGCACCGATGTAATTGTTGATATCACCGGAGAGGAAAGCGGTTGCACCGGTCTGCATGGAAGTTACTTTTACGCCAAGACTGAAATAATTGGCATCCGGCAGAGCACCCCAGGTTTGATAGACACCGTAATTCATAATCTCAATCTGTAATCCGTCTTTGCCGCCGAGATAGAAGATCGGTGAGGCTGTATACCCCTGTTCATTTTCATGGACACCACTGCGGGCGGAAGCACTTTCCTGCCCCTCCTGCAGGTTGGCAGGATCGAGTGGATTGTCAGCTGCTACCTGATCGCTCTCTGGGATCGCATCGGTAGAAAGTCCGTCGGTGAGAGCGGAAGTGACCGCCGGTTCGGATTCGTCGATCACCGCATCCGGGAAATCGGAAGCGGAAAAGAGTGCAGTTGTCTGAGCATCCGCTGTGACTGCGGATTCTGTCTCATCGGTGTCCGTGCCCGCAGGCGTGCAGATAAAATCATAAGGAGAATCTGCGGATACAGTGAAAACCGCATTGTCTGCGGATGGTGTGATCTGATAACGGAGTTCATTCTTATCATCATCGTATTTCGGAACACCGGTAAAGGTGTAGGTCCATGTACCGTTTTCCGAAGAAAATTCAGGGGAGACGGAGAAAGTTTTTACATCTTCCGTATCGCTCTGACAGGTAAGCTCGACGGAAACTGCTTCCGGGGGAAGCGAAGCCAAAGCATCTGCATCTTCTTCGGAAGAATCCTGCCAGGTGATCGTTCCCTGAATGGTAACGGTCTGCGGATATACCGGGGCATCCGGATCAAAATACTGGATCAGAGGGGCACCGGTATCTTTTGCCGCAGAAACTACATGGTCGTATACATAAAGATTGTCAAACAGATGCGTGGGGTTACTGATCCATTCATCCGAATAAGGCTCAATATAGACACGCTTTGGTTTAAAGGTACGGATGATCTCATCCCCGGAACCGATATGATCGCTGTGCGGGTGGGTTGCAATATAGAACTCAAAATTGCTTTCGTTTACACCGCGGGAGCGCAGATAGGAAATTACCGTATTTTCCTGACCGACAGAAGTAACGATGCCGGGACGGTAAGGATATCTGCTGTCGGAACCATCGGGATAATCGCTGTCTTCTCCGGAGTCCACCATACCGAACTTTCCGTTACATTCGAGCAAGATCGCATCGCCGTTGGCATCGAGGGTCAGAAAATGAATCGTGCCGGGATCTCCCGTGGATGCAGTGGAAAGCGTTTCGGCGGATACCGAAACAGCGGAGAAAAAGAAACACATGGAGCATATCAGAAGCAGCCATGCAAGAATCTGTTTTTTTGAAACTGTCATAGGACCTCCTTTGTGGATCGTTAATATATAATATAATTCAGTATGTCAGAACGGCGAAAAAAAATCAAGAAGTATCTTCACGGAATGTCCGCTTGATTATAAGAAACAGAGATGATATTATAAGGAAGATTCGAAAAAATGAAATCAACGAAATTATCAGATAAAAAGGAAGAACGGAATGAAAAAAACAAAATATAAGAACTGGTGTGTGTTGTTGTTGCTTATGATCGGGCTGGGCAGCATGATTCTGATGTTTTACTATTACAAGGTCAGGGAGGTTGCCAATCAGGAACGGTCGTATATCAATATTGCGGCATCGTCCGAACAGATCAGGGACAGTTCCTTTTTCTGGGGAGAGCATGAGATCGTGCAGCAGATCCGTCCGGAAGAAAATAAGATCACAAAGTTCTGTATCATGTTCCAGAGGAATATGGAAGTGCCTGCCGAGGGCATCCTTCATGTGGAACTGTACGATGTGCAGAATGATACGGTGGTTCAGCAGTGGGATCTTCATGAAAGTAAGATCCAGGGAATCGATTATCAGATCTTTCCGCTGGCACAGCCGTTAAAGAATACGGCAGGAAGAATCTACCAGATCAGAGTGAGTGCCTCGGCGGACTGCCATGCATTTCCGGCTGTGACGAATTACAAATCCTACAGTTATAATGCGATGGTCGATGGAGAGCAGCTGTTTGGTACGATGGTGTTTAACGTGCAGTCAGATAATGCATTTTTAAAACCGATTTATGTGGTCTTTTCGGTGATCCTCCTTCTGGGCGTACTCTGTCTGGGGGCGGCCTATATTCTGGGAATCCGCAGACCGGAGGTGTATTTCCTGATTCTGGGAATCTTTATGGGAAGTATGTATATCGTCCTGTTTCCGCCGAATGTGGCACCAGATGAACATGCCCATATGGCTGCAACGTATGCGGATGTGGATAAGATCCTGATGCGGGATGTCACGGATGAGAAGGGAAAAGTGTATGTGCGTGCGACCGATGCGGATATCACGGAAAAGATGCAGCTGACGCTGGATAACATGGCGTATGATTACGGACAGCTTTTCAAAGTGACAGACACGACGATGGTTTCCTATAACCGGGCACCGATCGCGGTTCCGATGATCGCACATCTTCCGCAGACGGTCGGTGTGCTGATCGGCAATCTCTTCCATATGAATGGAATGTGGACCCTCTATATGGGAAAAATCACCGCGCTGCTGTTTTATCTGATCTGTATCTATTTTGCGATTAAGATCCTTCCTTGGGGAAAGATGATCATGGCGGTGATCGCGCTGTTTCCGATGAGTCTGGAACTTGCGGCATCGTATTCGTATGACTGTGAGGTCAATGCACTGAGTTTTCTGTTTATCGCCTATACGATGTATTTGATCTTTGAAAAGAATGTGGTAGGATGGAAGGACTGCCTGTTCCTGCTGGTGGTAGGAAGCTGGATGGCTCCATGTAAAGTTGCCTATATCTTTATCTGCGGATTTGCCTTCGCGATTCCGTACAGAAAGTTCAAAAACAAAAAGGCGGCACTGGTGTTTAAGGTCGCTTTTGTGTCGATCCTTCTGATTGCGACGGTAGGAATTCGAAGCACGATGATCCAGGGGCTGCTTGGTTCTTCCGACAGCAGCAGTACATCGGAGGTGGGATGGACCATCGGACAGATCCTGAGCGACCCGGTACACAGCCTCGGGGTGCTGTTCAACACCTATTTTGAGCAGATGGAATACTATGTGGGAACGATCGTAGGAAAATCTCTTGGATGGTTCCAGATCGAGATACCGTGGCACATTATCGTCGGTTTTATCCTGTGTCTTGCCTACGCTCTGTATGCGGATGCCGGAAAAGTCATGTACCTGAAAAAATGGCAGAAAGCACTCGCCATCGTATTATCCGTGATCATGACAGGCGGAATCGTGCTGAGCATGTGGCTGGACTTTACGCCGTCCTACTGGGGCAATGTGGCCGGTGTGCAGGGAAGATACTTTTTGCCGTTTTTACCAATGCTGTTGTTTACAATCAAGAGCAAACGGACAAAATATCATGAAAATATAGAAAATAAGATAGCAATCGGCATGTGTACGCTGCAGATTCTGACATTTTTTGAAGTCTGGCTGACCATTCTGGTGCAAAGTGAGTAAAGAGCTGGCAAATCAACGGTTAGAGTTGAAGAATAAGGACAGCAATGTTATAATATAAAGCTGGATAGAACGAGCTAAAATACGCTTCGCGAATTTTACTCGTTATCGCGGCAGTCGTCAAGATCTCGTGCAAGCACGGACTTTGACTTGTTGCTCGCGTAAATCAAAACGGCAGTATCCATTTCGGATACTGCTCGTTTGTATTGCATAGCAATCATGACAGAAGATGACTGAGAAACAGAAAAAAGAGAGGAAAAAAAGATGGGAAAAATTACAGTAGAAACATGTGAAATTGAAGGACTGAAAGTGATTACACCTACCGTGTTCGGGGATGAACGTGGATATTTTATGGAAACTTATAACTACAACGATTACAAGGCAGCAGGCATTGACATGGAATTTGTGCAGGACAATCAGTCCAGCTCCAAAAAGGGAGTTTTAAGAGGTCTGCATTTCCAGATTAATTATCCGCAGGATAAACTGGTGCGCGTGGTAAGCGGAGAAGTGTTTGACGTTGCAGTAGATCTGCGTCCGGGTTCTGAGACATACGGAAAATGGTTTGGCGTTGTGCTGTCCGCAGAAAATAAAAAACAGTTCTTTATTCCGAAGAATTTTGCACACGGATTTATCGTACTGTCCGAGTCCGCAGAATTTGCATACAAATGTACGGATTTCTATCATCCAAACGATGAAGGCGGACTGAAATGGGATGATCCGGAGATCGGTGTGGAATGGCCGATGCCGGAAGGAATGACAAAAGAAGAACTGACCATCTCTGAGAAAGACCAGAAATGGGGAAGTTTTGCGGAGTACAAAAATCGATAAGAGGGAAATGAAATGGGAAGAAAGAAAAAGATTCTGGCCGGTATCTGCGTTTTGTTTTTACTGGTTTTAAATGTGCTGATCGTAGGTCACAGAGGAAGCGTGGGAGGAAACTATGAACTTCATCTTACTGTGACCAGCGACAAGGAACAGGAGATTCAGGTTTATTACAGTGTAGCCAGAGAACTTTCAGAAAAGATGAGCCAGGTACAGTCGTATAACCAGGTGGGAGAAAGTCAGGAACTTGTTTTCTCAGTTCCATTTCAGTGTAATATGGTACGCCTGGATCTGGGCACACAGCCGGGAACATTTACGATCCAGGATGTGTACCTTGGATGCAAGGATGTAAAAGAACAGATTCCGGAGATGAATGATCCGAAACTGATCGAGGGACAGCAGATTGAGAGTCTGGAGTCCAATAAAGGAACATTAAAAGTCTGGACCAATGGAAACGATCCGTATATCTGGCTGACGATTGACAAAGACCAGCTGTATCCGGTTCTGGAAAAAGATTATACCCAGAAACTGTGGATCAAGAATATCCTGATGCTTCTGCTGATCGACGGCGGAGCAGTGGTTGCGTTTGTTTTCCGGAAAAAAGTGCTGACACTTCCGATCGAGCTTTTGCAGAACCGGAAGCTGATCATGAATCTGGCAAAGAATGACTTCAAGACCAAATATGCAGGTTCCTATCTGGGAATCGTATGGGCATTTGTACAGCCGATCGTTACGATCCTGGTATACTGGTTCGTATTCTCCGTCGGACTGAAGGCGGGAAATATATCGGATTATCCGTTTGTTCTTTATCTGGTATCCGGTATCGTTCCGTGGTTCTTCTTCCAGGATGCGTTAAACGGCGGAACCAACGCCCTGATGGAATATAATTATCTCGTTAAAAAAGTAGTGTTTAAGATCAGTGTACTGCCAATCGTAAAGATGATCTCGGCACTGTTTGTACATGCATTTTTCGTTGTGTTTTCACTGGTTCTGTGCAGCCTGTACGGATACACACCGTCTCTGGCAACACTGCAGATTCTGTATTATTCGTTCTGTACGTTTATGCTTACGCTGGGACTGGTATATGCAACCAGTGCGATCGTTGTATTTTTCAGAGATCTGACACAGATCATCAGCATTTTCTTACAGGTAGGTGTCTGGCTGACACCGATCATGTGGGATGTCAACATGTTGTCCAACTATCCGTGGCTGATCAAACTGTTCAAATTAAATCCGATGTACTATATCGTCACCGGATACCGTGATTCCATGCTGGGTCACGTATGGTTCTGGAATCACTGGGGATGGACCGTATACTTCTGGATCGTAACAGTCGTATTGTTTGCGCTGGGTTCTTGGATCTTCAAGAGACTGAAACCACATTTTGCAGATGTACTTTAAGAGAAATCAAAGAGAGGATTACAGATGTCAGAGATTGCAATTTCAGTGAATAACATCAGTAAGATGTATAAACTGTATGAGAATCCGATGGATCGGTTGAAAGAATCCCTTGGATTGACAAGAAAGAAACGATATAAAGAACACTATGCCTTGAACAACGTAAGTTTTCAGGTGAAAAAAGGGGAAACCGTGGGAATTATCGGAACAAATGGTTCCGGTAAATCCACGATCTTAAAGATCATCACCGGTGTGCTAAATCCCACACAGGGAGAAGTGGTGGTGGATGGAAGAATCTCCGCACTGCTGGAGCTGGGAGCCGGATTTAACGGTGAGTATTCCGGTATCGAAAACGTATATCTGAATGGTCAGATGATCGGATTCAGCAAAGAAGAGATCGATGCGAAATTGCAGGATATCCTGGATTTTGCGGATATCGGAGAATTTATCCATCAGCCGGTAAAAACGTATTCGAGTGGTATGTTTGTCCGACTGGCTTTTGCCGTGGCGATCAATATCGAACCGGAAATCCTGATCGTAGATGAAGCGCTTTCCGTAGGAGATGTCTTTTTCCAGGCAAAATGTTACCGGAAGTTTGAAGAATTTAAAGAAATGGGAAAAACCATTCTGTTTGTAAGCCATGACCTGAGCAGTATCGGAAAATACTGTGACCGGGTTGTTCTGCTGAACAAAGGAGAAAAGCTGGCGGAAGGCGATGCGAAAGAAATGGTCAACCTGTATCGTCGCGTTCTGGTGAATCAGTATGACGAACCGGGCGAGAACAACGATACGAAGGAGACACAGGAGAAGGGAACAGCTGTACAGGAAGAGAAGAGTATGAAGGAACAGCTGAACCTGAATCCGAAGGTGCTGGAGTACGGAAGCAAGCTGGCAGAGATCCAGGATTTTGCCATCCGTGAGAAATCCGGAATGATCACCAATGTGATCGAAAAAGGGGAAGAATTTTCCGTGGATATGAAGATTCATTTTCATGAGACGATCCAAGAACCGATTTTTGCTTTTACGATCAAAGACCTGAAGGGAACGGAGATCACCGGAACCAATACGATGTATGAAAATACACCGGTGGGTACACAGAAAGCAGGGGAGACCAGACGGATTCGATTCACGCAGAAGATGCCGTTAGAGGCGGGAGAGTATATGCTGTGTCTGGGATGTACCGGCTATCGTGACGGTGATTTTACTGTGTTCCACCGGCTGTATGATGTGTGTAATCTGACGGTCATTACCGATAAAAAAGCGGTTGGATACTTTGATCTGTTCTCAAAGGTCACGTTAAAGTAACTGAGGAGGAAAAGAATGGCGATACTGAACTTGGAGTATTATACGCAAAAAGATCTGTATTCAGATGGTGATATTGAAGAACAGATGTTAAAGATGGCAAAAGAAGGAATAACCTGCGAGGATCTTTCTAGTGAGCAGGTTTCCTTTCCTGTGATCTATCATTTTTCAGATCTGCGTGCAAATATCCTGAACTGGTATCCGATCACAAAATCGGACAGTGTACTGGAAATCGGTGCGGGATGCGGTGCGATCACCGGTACGCTCTGTGAAAAGGCAGGTCAGGTCACATCTGTGGAACTCTCAAAAAGAAGAGCACAGATCAATTATTACCGCAACGAGAAGAAAGAAAATCTGACGATCATGGTGGGAAATCTCAATGACATGGATCTGGGACAGCAGTATGACTATGTGGTAGTCAACGGAGTGCTGGAATATGCCATGAGTTTTACAGAGGGTGACACGCCATATGAAACTTTTTTAAGAAAGATGGGTTCCTATCTGAAAGATACGGGAAAACTGCTGATCGCGATTGAGAACAAGCTGGGAATGAAGTATTTTGCCGGTGCGCCGGAAGATCATACGGACATTCCCTTCTTTGGCATCAACGGGTATCCGGGAAATCACAGTGTCAGAACATTTTCCAAAACAGAATTGCAGGAACTGGTGAAAGAAAGCGGATTTCCTTTTCAGAAATTCTATTACCCGTATCCGGATTATAAGTTTCCGACGGAGATCTTCACGGATGCGTCACTGACTACCAATCATTATGGAAAAAATTATCCGATCTATACGGACAAAACCGTGGATCTGTTTTCAGAGACTGCCGGTATCGAGGCGATGAAGAAAGAACAGATAGCAGACCGTTTTGTGAATTCGTTTCTTCTGGTTGCAGGAAAGCAGGAACTCAAAGAAAAAGAAGAACTTTTATATGTCAAACTGAATCAGGGACGCAGGAAAGAATTCCGGACACTGACACAGCTGGTACGAAGAGATGACAGCGTGTGGGCAGAGAAAAAACCACTGTGCCCGGAGGCGGAAAGCTTTGTAGCGGGACTGGAAAAAACAGGAGCGCAGAAACCGGGAAAAGGATTTCACAATCTTCCGTGCCGGTATGAAAACGGCGGAATCGTGTATCCGGTACTGAGCGGGAAGACACTCGAAGACCGGATCTGTGATCTGGTGGAAAAAGAACAGACCGGTGAGATTCTGAGAACCCTGAAACATGTATATGAGCAGGTGTTCGCACAGCGGAAAAGAGAACCGGAGTATCAGACGGAGGCTTTCAGAGAAGTATTCGGAGAACATCCGGGAAAGGACTATTATGAATGTGTAAGTCCGGCAAATGTTGATCTGATCTGTGCCAATATCTTTGAGTCCGGGGAGGACTACGAGATCATCGACTATGAATGGACCTTTGATTTCCCGATTCCGGCTGCTTTTATCATGTGGAGAATGATCCATGAACTGTATTGCCGGATTCCGAAACTGGGTGCGTTGTATACACAGGATGACATGAACCACGAATTTGGCATAGAGCCGTCGGACAGCGAGATCTTTCTGGCGTGGACGATGCATTTTACCTATGAATATGCAGGAAGCGATTCTCTGAATATTTACCGGAAAGACAGAATCCTTGTGGATCTGTCAGAGACTGTCCGGACATATCGGGAGAAAAAACAGTTTCGCAGCAAATTGTATTATGATACCGGTGCGGGGCTGTCGGAAGAGAACAGCATCGAGACGACGGTGGAGCTGAACCGGGGAAGATTTCAGGTTACGTTTGATCTGCACAATGTGGAAAATATCCGTGGAATCCGGTGGAATCTGTTAAGCGATACGTTTTGTGAGGTGAAAGTGGAAGTTCTCGACTGCGGATGCCACGGGGAGCTGATCCCGTTTGGCATGCGGATTGACAAAGCGGCGGATACGGTAGTATTTCTGAATCTGGCAGGCGGTTATTTTATCCATGTGACGGAACCTTCCGAACTGGAGAAGATTACGATTTCCGGTCAGATCCGTTTTTTGTCACAGAAAGAGATCGCAGAAGAGATCCAGCTGGAGCAGGAACGAGGAGAGGCAGTGCGCCGGGAAGAGGAACGAAAACTGCAGCAGCGGATGCAGAAGGAAGAACGGCTGGCAGCCAAAAAGGCGGAGGAAGCGAGAAGGCAGGAAGAACTTCGGGCAGTTCTGGAATTCCAGCAGCAGCCGAAGCAGAGAGCAAAACGGCTGGTGAAGAAGATGCTTGGACGCCCGGTTGCCCCGCTGGTTACAGAGGATCAGCCGGCAGAACAACCGGCATCAAGCTGTGTGGGAAGCATCGACAGCTTCAGCTATGAAAACAGTGTGCTGCAGATCATCGGCTGGGCGTTTGACCGTGCGTATGCGATGGAAAACACCCATCTTGCCTTTTTACAGAATGGGGAAATCGTGGCGGAAGAACCGCTGACCGTAGTGTACCGGAGCGATGTGGCAGCTGTTTTACAGATTCCGGAGGCAGAATCCTGCGGATTTTCCTGTGTGCTGGTGGTGCAGTCACCGGTGGAGACGGAAGTGGCAGTTGCTTACGATACCGTAGACGGAGAAAAGACATATCCGTTATGTAAGATCCCGGCAGATCCGACCTACAATGAGATTCAGGTGTATACCCTGGAGGGACAGGAGAGCATCGGAAACATTCGGTATTTTAAGGAACGGTATCTGGAAGAAACACCGGTATTTGATGCGAAGATCCCTTCGGATGAAGTGATCGATATTATTATTCCGATTTATAACGGCTTACAGTATTTTGACAAGCTGTTTGCGGGGATTGAAAAGACAAAGATGAAGTACCGTCTGATCCTGGTGGACGATCAGAGTCCGGATCCGGCAGTACGGGAATATCTGGATCGATACGTGGCGGAACATGAGGGAACGGTTCTGCTTCGAAATGAGAAAAATATGGGATTCCTCCCGTCCGTAAACCGTGCCCTTGCAATTGCAGAGCATCATGTAGCACTGGTCAATACCGATGTGGAAGTGCCGGAGGGATGGCTGGAGCGACTGATGTGGCCGATCTTTACCAAAGAAAAAGTGGCATCCTCCACACCGTTTACAACCTGCGGAACGATCTGCAGTTTTCCGAATTTCTGTGAGGATAATGTCATTTTTGAAGGTATGCCATTATGGCAGATCGACGATGCTTTCCGCCAGATCCGTCCGCAGTATGCGACCATGCCGACCGGTATCGGTTTCTGCATGGGTATGAATCTGGAAGCGATCAGGGAAGTAGGTCTTCTGGATGAGGAGAACTTTGACAAGGGATACGGAGAAGAAAATGACTGGTGCCAGCGTGCGATCCAGGCAGGTTATACCAATGTACAGGTGGAGAATCTGTTTGTCTATCACAAACATGGCGGAAGCTTTTCTTCCGAAGAAAAATTACGGCTGTTAAAGAGTCATCTGGAGAGACTGGCGAAGAAACATCCGAATTATAACAGCGATACGGCAGCTTTCTGCCGGAGAGATCCGGCAAGAACGATCCGGCTGTATGTGGAAACACAGCTGTTAAATCAGCTGCTGGATGTACCGGCGATCGTTGCCTTTGATCATAACCTCGGCGGCGGTGCCACGGAATATCTGATCGAGAAGCGCAAACTCGCGCTGAAAGAAGGAAAACGTTTCCTGACTGTCCGGTTTGACATCGATAATATGCGTTATTATCTGGAATATGAATACAAAAAATATAAAATCCAGTATTTTGCCAAAGATCTGGATATGATTCTGGATGAGATCCCGAGAGTGGATGAGATCTGGATCAATGAGCTGGTAACCTACCAGGAGATCTATCAGGTACTGGATCAGATCCTTGCACTGAAAGAAAAACATCAGGCACATCTGAAGATGCTGCTTCACGACTTTTTCTTCATGTGTCCGGCAGTAAATCTGATGAATGATCAGGGAAAATACTGTCAGGGCGCGGATGCACAGACCTGTAACCAGTGTATCCCGGCAAACCGAAGCAATGCATGCCTGGACTATGAGTCCGGAACCGCATGGAGAACACACTGGAGAGAGTTTTTATCCCGGTGTGACGAGATCCTGGCATTCTCCGATGATACGGCACAGTTATTTAAAAAGACTTATCCGTATCTGTGTCAGTTACATGTCCTGCCGCACAAACCGCATTATGTGACGGCACTGGATAAAAAGGCGAAGACGACAAAGACACTGAACATTGGTCTGCTCGGTGTGCTGTGTTATAAAAAAGGTCTGGATGTTGTCAAGGAGATGGTCAAAGAGATCGAGGTACAGAATCTGAATATCCGGATGAAGCTGATCGGTGTATCGGATGAAGAGATCGACAGTCCGGTATTCTCCTGTACGGGAAGATACACCAGAGATGAACTTCCGAGATTGACGATGGAAGAAGATATCGATCTGTTCTTTATCCCGTCCATCTGGCCGGAGACCTTCTCGTATACAACTTCCGAGATCATGTCCATGCATATGCCGGTTGCCGTATTCCCGATCGGTGCGCCGGTGGAACGTGTAAAATATTACGAAAAAGGTCTGGTTCTGAAAGAGACGGATGCAAAATCGGCTCTGAAAGAATTGCAGGAGTTTGCAGAACATACACTGCACTGTCAGGAGATGCCGGTGCGCGAAAAGAAGATCCTGTTTGTGGGCGAGGAAATCTCGTTTGCTTCCCGTTACCGGGTGGAACACTTCCGGGAACAGCTGCACTATCAGGGCTATGGATCTGATTTTTATCAGGCAGATGAGGTCGCAGACCTTGACTGGAGCGAGTACCGTGCGGTCGTATGTTACCGCTGCAGCCGGGAAGATGTGGTACGCGCGGTAGTGGAACAGGCGAAAAAAGTTGGATTAAAAGTATATTATGACATTGACGATCTGATCTTTGATTACGAAAAAATCTCTTATCTGCATTTCCTGACCGGAAGTGAGTATAAAGATTTTAAAAAGACAACAGAGCAGATCCATTCCTGTATGGAACTGTGTGACGGCTACTTTACCTCCACCCATACACTGGCGGGAGAGATCCGGAGCGAATTTTCGGGAAAACCGGTGGTGATCAACCGAAATTGTGCAAGCATGGAGATGCAGATCCTGTCCCATGATGCAGTGGAGCAGGTGGAAAAAGACACCGAACATATTTCCATCGGTTACTTCAGTGGATCGAAGACCCACGATCAGGATTTTGAGGTGGCGGAAGAGGCACTTCTGGAAGTGATGAAAGAACATCCGGAAGTACGCCTGAAGCTGGTCGGTGTGCTTTCAGACAGAAAAATGGAAAAATTCGGAAATAAAGTGGAAAAACTTCCGTTTATGGACTGGAAACAGTTACCGGCTGTCATGGCAGGTATCGATATCAACCTGATGCCTCTGGAGGACAGTATCTTCCATTGCAGCAAATCCGAGAATAAATGGATGGAAGCCGCACTGGTGAAAGTGCCGTCTGTGATGAGCAGAAACCGGGAGATGGAAGGCGTGATCGAAAACGGTGTGGATGGCTGGCTTTGTAGCGACAAAGAAGAGTGGAAAAAAGCACTCACCACATTGATCGAAGTGAAAACAGCCAGAGTGCAGATGGGCGAAAAGGCTCATGAAAAAGCGATGCGTCAGTATGTAACTCAGAATACAGGAAAAGATGCAAGAGAGGAATTACTATGCAGCGAGAAGTATTCGTAGTAGAAAAGGAAAGATTTGACCTTGCAGATGATAGAATCTATCATCTGCAGGGTACCTGGCCAAAGGAACATACCGCAGCAGCGGAGCTGGACGGGAAAGCGCTGGAGGTAAATCTGAAGCAGCAGGAGCGCATCAGTGCCCTGGAGCGTTTTCAGGATCTGGATCTGGTGGATGCAGTCCGCATCCAGATGGAAATTCAGTTTCCGGAAAAGCTGGAACAGTATAAGAAGCTGGTGGTTTATGCGGTACAGGGTGGAAAAAAAGATGTCTGGTTTTCGATTCCGGTAAAACAGCTGATCCGAAGACAGGGCATGCCGCAGTATTTTATTGAGAGTTCTGAAGTTGACCGGAAACTCGGTATCTGCCGGGTGCGTGGATGGGCAGCTTATACGGAACCGTTGAAAGTATACCTGGAGAATTCCCGTGGAAACAGAATTCCATGTGAGATCCAGCATCTGAAACGTGTCGATGTGCAGAATCAGTATCCGGAGGCAGAGGTAGAAGAAAAATGCGGGTTCTTTTTTGAACTGCATTATCAGCAGCTGAAAGAATTTTATATTGTTTTTGAGGCGGGTTCGGTACAGGTGAGAAGACAGATCCATCTGCAGCCGGTACAGCTTGCCGCGGAAAAGATGAATGAATACTGCAAAAAGGGCAGCCGCTATCTGAAACTGCACGGACCGGTGGCACTTGCGGAAAAAGTGGTCGGAAAAGTGAAAAATAAAAACAAAGCCGCTGTGATCTATCAGAAATGGCTTCCGAAACATCTGCCGAGCAAAGCAGAACTCGAACGCCAGCGGCAGGAACATTTTTCCTGGGAACCGACCTTCAGTGTGGTTGTACCGCTCTATAAAACACCGGAAAAATATCTCCGTGCACTGGTGGAATCCCTGCAGGCGCAGACCTACGGCAAATGGGAACTCTGCCTGTCTGACGGAAGCGGTGCAGATTCTCCGATCCGGGAACTGTTAAAACAGTTACAGAAGGAAGAGGGCAGAATCAGAGTCATCGATCATCAGGAACAGTTACAGATCTCAGAAAATACGAATGCTGCGATCGAGGCGGCAACGGGTGAGTTTGTGGTATTTGCCGATCACGACGACGAACTGACGGCACATGCGCTGTATGAGTGTGTGAAAGCACTGAATGAGAAACCGGAGACAGAGGTGCTGTATTCGGATGAAGATAAGATGACGATGGACGGACACAAGTTCTTCCAGCCGCATTTCAAACCGGATTATAACGTAGATCTGCTGTGTACGGTCAATTATATCTGCCATCTGTTTGTGGCAAAGAAAACACTGATCGACGAGGTTGGAATGTTACGCAGAGAATTCGACGGAGCGCAGGATTATGACTTTATCTTCCGCTGTGTGGAACATGCGGGAGCGGAAAAGATCCATCATGTTCCGAAGATCCTGTATCACTGGCGCTGCCATGAAGATTCCACATCAGAGAATCCGGAGAGCAAGCTGTATGCGTTTGATGCGGGACAGCGGGCGGTGCAGGCGCACTACGACCGGATTGGTGTGAAAGTGGAAGTGAGCAAGGGAGAGTTCCTGGGACTCTACCGGACAAAATTCCTGCGGGATTATGATCCGCTGATTTCCATCATTATCCCGAACAAAGATCATATCGATGATCTGAAACGGTGTATCGATTCGATCGAGGAGAAGTCCACGTATAAAAACTACGAGTATATTATCGTAGAGAACAACAGTGAAGAGAAAGAAACCTTTGCGTATTACCAGCAGCTTGAGGCAGTCAATTCGAAAGTACATGTGGTGTATTATAAAGGGCACTTTAACTACTCTGCGATCAACAATTTCGGTGTGCAGTATGCAAAAGGAGAGTATTTCCTGCTGTTAAATAACGATACGGAAATTATCAATGAGGACTGTCTGGAGGAGCTGCTTGGCTACTGTACCAGAGAAGATGTGGGTGCTGTGGGTGCGCGGCTGTATTATGAAGATGATACGATCCAGCACGCCGGTGTGGTCATCGGTTTCGGTGGAATCGCCGGACACTGTTTCGTACAGCAGAAGCGTGGATTTACCGGATACTGTCACCGGATCATCTGTGCACAGGATTACAGTGCGGTAACGGCGGCGTGTATGATGGTAAAACGGAAAGCGTTTGAGGAAGTCGGTGGTTTGAGCGAAGAACTGCAGGTGGCATTTAACGATATTGATTTCTGTATGAAACTTCGACAGGCAGGATATCTGATCGTGTATAATCCATATGCGGAACTGTACCATTACGAATCCAAATCCAGAGGACTTGAAGATACACCGGAAAAAGTGGCAAGATTCAATCAGGAGATCGCCACTTTCGAGAAACGCTGGCCGGAGATTTTAAAGAACGGCGATCCGTTCTACAATCCGAACCTGACCCTGGACAGCCAGGATTTCTCACTGAAACGGTTATAAGGAGCAAAAGAAAAGCGGGTGCATGGTGGAAATGTACCTGCTTTTTTGAAAAAACAAAACAGGTGGAAAAATGAATATAAAAAATTTATGGGACAAATACAGAGACATTCTTCCCTATGGTGTCTTCGGTGTCCTGACAACGATTGTCAATATTGGAACCTACTGGTTCTTTGCCCATCCGGTGGGAGGTTCGGTGATGGTCAGTACGGTTCTGGCATGGATCGCATCGGTACTGTTTGCCTATCTGACCAACCGGAAATGGGTTTTTCACAGTGAGGCGCGGACAGGAAAAGAAGTGGGGAAAGAGATCGTTTCTTTCTTCTCCTGCCGGCTGGCTACCGGGGTACTGGACTGGGTGTGCATGTTTGTCTTTGTGGATCTGTGTGGATGGAATGATGTGCTGATCAAGTGTGTGGCAAATGTGCTTGTGATCGTGCTGAATTATGTGACAAGTAAACTGGTTATTTTCAGGCATAAAGGGTGAATGAATGAAAAAAGCAGGAAATGTAGGAAAAAAAGAATATGCGGTATGGATCTTTGTGTTTGCGGTTTTTGTGTTTTGCCTTGCCTGGGCGCTGGCGGCACCGTTTGATGCATCACCGGATGAGAGTATGCGTTACCAGATCGTGGAGTTTATTGCAAAGCACGGAAGTCTGCCGGACGGCAGAGATCCGGAAATCCGCAATGCCAACTGGGGCATCTCCTATGCGTTTAACCCGATCCTTCCGTACATGGCGGGGGCAGTCCTGGTAAAAATCGTACAGCTGTTTACAGCAAGTTTCCGGGCAACTGTGATCGCTGCGCGTATGGTGAATGTTCTTTTGGGAGGCGGAATGGCATGGTTTACCTGGAAAATCGGGGAACTGATGTTTCGGCGGAAAGAAGCGGGAAGATTTTTTGCGGTTCTGGTATGTTTTCTTCCGGGCACGTGCTTTCTGTTCTCGTATATCAATACGGACGGGCTGGCACTGTTTACCACAGCTTGGATCCTGTACGGCTGGTGCAGGGCGTGTAAGGAAGGATGGAGTCTTTCGGTCTGTATCCAGATGGGAATTGCGATGGGACTGTGCATGCTGTCGTATTACAATGCCTATGGATATCTGCTGATGAGTGCGGTATTTTTTGTCGGCTGTATGATGAAATGCCAGGAACAGAAATGGGACTGGAAACAGATGATGAAGAAAGGCTGTCTGATGCTGGGAATCGTCTTTCTGGTGGCAGGATGGTGGTTTATTCGCAGCGGGATCCTGTATGACGGAGATTTTCTGGGAATGAAAACTTCCTCGATCTATGCGGAAAAATACGCAATCGATGAGTTAAAACCTTCGAACCGGGTGCTTCCGGCCAATATGGATATGAGTGTTCTGGATATGATGCTCTGGGTGCCGGGAAGCTGGCAGCACAACTGGCTGGTTACGGTACTGGTAAGTTTTGTCGGAACGTTCGGGCATCTGGATATCTTCATGCCGTATCTGTGGAGTAAACTGTATCTGCTTGTGTTTACTGTGGGAATCCTCGGAAACCTCTGGAAACTGCGCTGGGACTTTGATGTGGCAACCGAATTTATCAGAAAAGAGAAAAAAGCCGATGGGGACGGAGTGACGGTCACAGAGGTTTGGAGAAAAAATAAAAAATGGAATGTGCGAAACTGGATGCATATCTGTATGGCGGTCGCGATGGTGATACCTGCCGGTCTGCTGGTATATTATGCGTATGCCAGTGATTTTCAGGCACAGGGGCGGTATATGATGCCGATGGTATTTCCGTTTTTGTATTTTGTGACACTTGGCTATGAGAACTGGCTGGAGAAGCTGACAGGAAAAGAAAAGATCAAAATGTGGATCAGCAGAGGCGGACAGGCGATAGCCGTGCTCTCCGCATTGTTGACGTACTTTCTGGTATATCGGGCTGCTTACTGATGTACGCTCGAAGTAACTACTGAAAAACGGAGGTTACAGAACATTATTTTTGGTTCTGTAACCTCCGTTTTTTGCTATTGGTTGAAGCAAAAATCAGTCCTGGGACTGACTGCACCGAAACAGTGAAAATTCATCATTCTGCCAGATACAGGTAAAGCTTTCCGGCAGTGTGTTCTCCGGAAGTGTTCGGGTATATAAGACAAGATAGTCAATACCGGACGATTGCATCTGCTGTTCAATCTGTGCTGCATCCCAGTGACAGTCCTCGTACAGTGGCGTATAGAGCTGTGTCTGCAGGCTGCTGTACTCCGCGGCTTTTTTGTTTACTTCAAACGTACCGCTGGAATAGCGGTTGATGAATGTGGCGATATCGCCGCAGTATTCCCGGATTCCATAGGAAATTTCTTCCGGAAGAAATAATGTTTTGGAAGAATCTGTGCCGACATCCGCATGGATAGCATCGGCAATCTGTACGCTCCGGGAATCCAGCTTGTATGGATTTTCACGAAGCTCCCAGGTTCCGTTTTCAAAAACAGAACTGCCACAGGAGAAAATAAGTGTGGCGGCAACCGATACGGCAAGGACCCGTTCCCGGTTACTGACACATTTTTCTGCCAGGAGGATCATCGCGATCACCATAGTCAGGGGAATGTGAAGTAACCAGAAGATTCTCCAGTATACCGCTGTTCCGGTGACCAGCTGCGCAACGGGAGTGATGGCAGCGGGATTGGCAAAGGTAAGAAACAGGATCAGTGTCGGATAGACAATGACCTGTCGGATCCGTTTCCTGGAAAAAAGCAGGACAATGAGCAGAGCGGCTATAAAGCCGATCAGAAAGATCCCCCGGCTGTTCAGAAAACGTGTAAACAGCTGATCAAAATAAGAGAGGGTATCCACGCCCTCGGTCACCTGCTCCTGTACCGAAACGGTATTCGCACTTCCGGTGTAGATCAGCACCAGTTTCGTCAGTACCCATGGGAGAATGCCCAGAACGGGTAGGCAAAGCATGGCGGAAGAACGAAACTTCCGTTCCGAAATACTTTTTCCCGCCCAGAGGCAGAAATACAGGATCGGGTAGAGATATACGGCAACTGTTGTTGTGCCAAAACCGGCTAAGAGGATCAGCCAGAGGAACACAACCTCACGAAATGATATCTTTTCGGAAAGTTCCAGGAATGCCAGAATCATAATCGGAAGGAAGATGGCTACGAAAAATGATTTTCCCTGCCAGATCCGCTGTAACAGGAACGATCCGCTTCCATAGATCGTAGATCCGCCATACAGGTTGATGATGCTGTAAAGAAGGCAGAACTCCAGGTGGAGCGAACGGCTGACTTTTCGGGCAATTGCGTGGATGACCGCATAGTGGCATACGATGGCAAAGACCGGCCAGACCGTATGAGCCAGAAAGGCGATATTTACACCGAAAACGTTGTGGATCAGTGCATAAAGGATCTCAAAACTCACCAGTGCGTACTGATTGGAAGCAGAAAAACCGGCAAGACCGGAAGATGGTTCCACGGTTCCGACGGAGCCGGTGAAAGCAAAGGTATTTGCCTGTGCCAGATAATAGCTGTCATCAATATCCGTATGCTGGAACAAAACAACGTAACTGATCTGCCAGACAATCATTACAAGGAAGAGCAGAAACAGTAGAAGATGATACCGGTCAGCTGTGAAGGTACGTAACTGTCCGGTAATCCGTTTTTTGTTTTTTCTGAGATACTTCAGAGTGACCGGAACAGCAAAACAAAAGCAGATGCCGTAGAAAACGGTCAGTGCAAGGAGCAGATACCGGATATTCCATCCCAACAGCATAAACGGGGTGGCAAACAGATAAAAGGACGCAAAGAAAACAATGAGTCCCGTGACGAACAGGTGACGATCCGAGGGCTTCCCGGAAAGGTTTCGAAACGTAATTCCCAGTACAAGGCAGATGCACCATAGCAGCAGGGGAATGGCAACAATAGCGATCATAAGCCCTCCCCGGACCCTGAAAGATCCGTATCCGCCGGATATACCGGCATCTGGTTGCGATAAAGAACTTCATTTCCATCGTCATCCGGTATGATCATGGTGGTAAAAAATTCCTCTGTCACCTGATCCAGTTCTTTTCTGGACGGACAGGAGATATAGTACAGCGCCACATAAGGATTCGGTCCGTGGGCGATGACAGATTCTCCTTCATGATAAAAAATCCATGGCTTTTTCACTGCCGGATGAGATGCCAGTTTCTGCGGAACGGAAAGATCACGAATCGATAACAGACGCCCCTGAAAATACAGGACTGCGCCGTGGCAGACCGGCTTTCGTGGATCGTGCTGAGCCAGCATCTGTTCCAGCGCAGGAACATCATACAGATAATTTAACAGCAGATCTTCGATGGAGAAGCCGTATACCATATCGGTGAGTTCATGTTCGTATCCGAAGAAACGGGCGGCAATCTCACAAACCTGGATACCGCTTTCTGGTTTCCAGAAAAACTGCATGGATAAAGCGCCTTCTTTCTGACCGGTTCGGTCAGCGTAGCGCTGTAAAAGATCGGCTGCCGGAGAAACCACCTGCTCGTAGAGGCAGGATGGATAGACATTTCTGGTGCTGATCGGGATCTCACCCGGTCCGATGTCGGTTTTTTCGCGGTCTGCGATGCTGATCACATGGACGTTTCCTTTATGTACCCAGGTCATCATATTGAATTCGTACCCGTCGTTGTACTCTTCCACAAGAATCTCCGGAAGATCGGTAAAGGAAGCGGTTTCTGTGATCGCCTGTTTCAGTTCTTCGAGATTGTGTACCACATAGATGCCGCGGGATCCGTATTTATCCAGTGGTTTTGTCACCAGCGGAAAATACAGGTGAGAGATCAGCTCCGGAGCAAATCCAGTGGTTGGGATCTTCGCAAAACCGGGAGAGGGAAGACCGAGTTCTTCGAGCAGTCCCCGGGTGGCGGATTTGTCGCGATACCAGGGAAGCTGTTCCGGGTTCAGATAGCAGGGAAGACCGGCTTTCGCGGAAATCTTCACCATACATTCCAGCAGAAGATCGGAAAACGAGGTGAGGATGCCATCCACCTGTTTTTCTTTGCAGAGAGCGGCGATCCGGTCCGTATCGGTGACCGGGATCACATAAGATTCGTCGGCAAAGGCACGTGCCGGACCGTCCGGGTAGCCGTCGCAGACGATGGTATAGATACCCCGGGTTCTGGCTTTCTGCACCAGCTGTTCAAATTCCCCGAGGGTTCCAAGAATCAGTAAGCGTTTGTTCATAATAATCCTTTCTTCTAAGGTTCCAGTGCATGGATCACATCGGCGATCCGCTGCATCTCTTCTTTTCCGTAACGCTGGTCACAGGGGAGCGGGAGAATATCTGCCGCCCACTGATATTCGTAAGAGTCGGGCGCACAGTCCCGGATCACGTTGGACCAGTTGGTTGGAACAAAGATTTTTTCTTTCGCCAGGGCTTTTCGCAGCGCAATCCCGTTTTTATGATAATACGGATAGGCGAAAGGTCCGTCCGGTATCACGCGGGTAAACGGTGACTCGGAGGGGAGCAGTTCTTTCAGAAAAGCGTAATTTTCATTTCGTTTCTGACGGATCTGTTCGTAGTCGATCGCTTTTAACAGGTTCTGCGTCAGGCGGGACATTGTGCGGATCTCCATCTGGTGATAGGTCGCTGCGTTGTCTAACATTTTCTGATAATACGTTCCGGCATCTTTTTCGAAGCGGCCGAGAATATGTCCCATACGTTTTGCGGAGACGTCCTGCTCCTTTTCGGCAGTGAGCGTGGCATCTGTGGAAAGATAGGCGCCGTCACTCAGCCCGAAAAATTTCCGGCAGGAATACAGAGTATCCACACCGGGAAGCGGACGCTGGTAAAAAGCGTGGGTGTGATCCACGATGATATTTTTATAGTGTTTTTTATAATACAGAATCTTTTCATCCGTCAGCTGTCCGTAATAATTGACCAGATAGAGGTACTCCCCGGTATGCAGGGAAAGGTCAGGGGGGAGAACCGGTGCAAGATCTTTATCCAGCGGATAGAAGATCACATGGGTTCCCTGTCTTTCACAGGCATCGATCACGGAGTCACAGAGGAAAAACGGAAGATAGAGTGTCTCAATCTTACGGGATTCCAGCAGCCAGCAGAGGGCTGTACGGCCAAGATTCACTTTTACAAGATCAGGATAATATTCTTTCCCGTGGAAAACTTCCAGTTCCAGATATCCACCAATTTCCTGTTTCATACAATCCTCCTGTCAGACATCTTTTCTTCGGATGACATAATGCGGCATTTTCTTGGATTCGTTCAGAATATTCATCAGATAAATCCCCATGATTCCGATGGAAAGCAGAGTGATACCGAAGAATGCCAGCAGTACGAGCATCAGGGAAGTCCAGCCTTCCACGGAGACACCGTAGAGGAAATACCGGATCAGGAAGAAAATTCCGAGTCCCACACTGACCAGAAAACTGCAGATACCGAAATCACGAACCAGAAGCAGCGGGAGGGCTGAGTGGGAAGTGATATCGTAGAGCAGATCTTTGACCAGGCGGCGGAAAGAATAACCGCTTTTTCCGTAGGCTCTCGCATCATGATGCACCGGTACATTGATGATCCGGTTGGAACTTAACACCAGAAGGTTGCCGATCTGTGGAAGATAGGTGTTTGTCTGCAACATGGCTTCCACGAGGAACCGGCGGATCAGACGGAAACTGGTGATCTGCAGATCAGGGTCTTTTCCGAGCATCTTGGAGGTAGCCCAGACAGAGACTTTGGTTCCGAGCCGGCGGATCGGTCCGTGCTTTCTTCCCTCGTAACTTGCGATGATGACATCCACATCGTCCCGTTCTTTGATGGTGTTGATCAGTTTCGGGATCTCTTCCGGCGGATGCTGAAGATCGTCATCCATGGTGATGATGAAATCGCCCTCCGCATGGGAAAATCCACACAGGAGAGCCGGATGCTGTCCGAAGTTTCTCGCCATCTGGATGATCTTTACGCGGGAATCCTTCTGCCGCAGTTCCTCCATGATCTGGTAGGAACGGTCTTTGGAACCGTCATCCACAAGGATCAGTTCAAACGGTTCCTGCACGGTTTCGCGGAAGACTTTCTCGAGACGTGTATAAAGTTCCGTTAAGGTATGTTCCGAATTATACACCGGAACAACAACAGAATATAAACTCATAGTATCTTGTGTTTCCTTTCTTAAAGGGTTGTTTTCTGTGCTTCATCATATCATTTTCAATTCCTTATTTCAAGGTTTTCCGGGGAAACGGCTCACCTTGACAAGGGATTTTACAACAGATATAATGGTGCAAGATCAAAGCACGCAAAAGGCGGGGAGGAACAGTTTTGCAGTACAGAGAATACAATACGGAAATATTGAATCGAATCAAGGATGTGGAAAAACAGATTTTATGCAAATATATCGAAATCTGTGAAAAATATCATCTGCGCTATTTCGTGGCGTTCGGAACGCTGCTCGGAACGGTGCGGCATAAGGGATTTATTCCCTGGGACGATGATATTGATGTGGGAATGCCGAGAGAAGATTATGAAAAATTCCTTCAGATCGCACAGAAAGAATGCGGGGAAGAGTATTTTCTTCAGACTGTCGATACGGATCCGGAGTATCATCTGTATTTTGCAAAGCTACGTATGAATCACACCCGTTTTGTGGAAAACAGTCTGCAAAAGGCGGGAAGCGTTACCGGATTCTATATTGATATCTTTCCTTATGATGAGATCTCGGATGATGAGGCAGAGATGGAAAAACAGCTGAACCGGGCGGTGCGCTGGGGGATGATCCTGAGTATCTATAAGGTTAAAGAGCCGCAGATCGGTCAGTACGGACCGGCAAAAGATTTTGTGATGCGCTCCATCTGGCATATTCTGCACGGGGGGATGCATCTTTGCGGGATCTCTGCAAAGACGGTCTGGAAAAAGTGCAAACAGGCATTTATGCAGAAACCGGAGAAGGGAAGTTCCCGGATGACAACCTTTGCCGCAGATGCAAAAAAATGGATCATTGAGAAAAAAGAGATCGAACAGCTGGTGGATGTGCCGTTTGAGGATATCACCGTGAAGATTCCAGGCGGATACGATGCCATTCTTACCAGATGTTACGGAGATTATATGAAACTTCCGGATGAAAAAGACAGGGTAAACCATATGCCTGTAGAGATCCAGTTTCCGGGAGAAGAGGTAATGACATTTGGAAAATGAAAAGAAAGCACCTATCAGGGTATCGGTGATCGTTCCGGTCTATAACGCGGAAAGCTATCTTCGCACATGCCTGGATTCGATCTTACAGCAGACACTTGAGAATATTGAAATCCTTGCGGTAGATGACGGAAGCAAAGATCACTCAGGGGAGATACTGAGGGAATATGAAAAAAACTATCCGGATACGATCCATGCGATCTATCAGGAAAACCAGGGGCAGTCAGCGGCGCGAAACCATGCACTGGCGATGGCGTCCGGAGAGTTCGTGGCGTTTGTGGACAGCGACGATTACATAGGAAAAGATTTTCTGAAGAAAATGTATGACACCGCCATAGAACAGAAGTCGGACATGGTGATGTGCAATTATACCAAGGTGACGGAGCAGGGCGAGATCATTCAGAAGTATGAGATCAATTATCAGGAAAACGGGATCCGGATCCCGTCGTATCTTTGCTGTAACCGTCTGGTTCGAAGACAACTGTTTGACACCTGGAAGATCCGCTTCCGGGAAGGCGTGATCTGCGAAGATATTCCGCTGATCTTAAAACTGGAAGCCGTTGCCGCAAACATTCAGACCATCGGGGACGGAGAATATTATTACCGTGCGAATCCCCAGTCGACAACCTCGACGATCAAAAACCGGAAACTGGAGATGCGGCAGCTGCCTTTCGGAGAGCTGCGGGATGCCATCACATTTTGTACAGACAAAGAGCATCCGATGGATCCGTTAAAACTGGAATTTTTTATCTGCCGGATCATGACAAGCCTGTTGTTTGACACGGGAAGAGGATGCCGCAAAGAGGTGAAAGACGGAATGTGCCGGGAAGTACAGGAGATTATGGAGAACTGTTTCCCGAAATGCTATAAAAATCCTTATATAAAAGTGGGATATTTTCACCAACTTCCGGCGGTACAAAAGATCGGACCGTGGATCTTTGTGTGGGCACTCCGGGTACACGGACTGAAACTTCTGGCGAAACTGATAGGCTGAACAAAAAGGAAAAAATATGGAAGAAAAAAAAGTATCAATACAAAAGAGCATTATCTGGAACTCGGCGGGAAGTATGGTATATCTGATCACGCAGTGGCTGATCAGTGTACTGGTAGTCCGGCTCTCCGGTGTGGAAACGGCGGGAGTCCTGACCCTTGCCATGTCGGTCAATAACGTATTTTACAGCATCGCCATGCAGGGGATCCGCAATTATCAGGTATCGGACATGAAAGAAAAATACACTTCCGGTATCTATGTGAGCAGCCGTCTGATCATCTGTATCCTCTCGTTCCTGGCGTGTGGGGGTTATGCACTGATCGCCGGATACAGCTACGGATCGAGTCTGTGTATCGTTGCCTACTGCCTGTTTAAGATGGCGGAGGCGTTCTACGATGTCTATGCCGGAATCTGTCAGAAAAAATGGCGGATGGACTGGATCGGAAAATCCTGGCTGGTGAAAGGACTTCTTTCTTTTGCGGGATTTGTGGTGGTACTGGCAGTGACGCAGAGTCTGCTGGCAGCTATTCTTGCCATGGCGCTGGTCTCCTGGCTGGTGATCTTTTTCTATGATATTCCACGGGCAAAGAAGCTGGATACCATAAAGATTCATCTGAAAGAGAAAAAAAATATAACGTTGATGGCGGAATGTTTTCCGCTGTTATGTTACCAGACCATGGCATCCGTTATTCCGACGATCCCGCGTCTGGTGATGGAAAAACTTCTGGGAGGTGCGGCACTCGGTATCTACGGATCGGTTTCCGCACCGACGATGATCGTCCAGATGGGAGCGTCTTATGTATTTAACCCGTTTATCACGCTGTTTGCCGAACAGTACAGCAGTGGAAATATCCGGGATTTCTGGAAAACTTTTCGCAAATGCATGGCAGCGATCGCACTGATCAGCGTTGTCGCCCTTGGTGGCGGAAAGATCCTCGGACACTGGGGGCTGGAACTTCTGTACGGGGATGAGGTGGCAGCGCATGAAGATCTGTTGCTTCCTCTCATCGGCTGTACGATTCTGACCGCCATCGTGTGGTTTTTATGTGCGCTGCTTACGGTAGTAAGAGAGATCAAAGGACTGGTGATCTGCAATGTGGTCATACTTCCGGTCAGCTATTTCGGCGCCTATCCGCTGATCCGCCAGTTTGGAATGCAGGGAGGAAGTATTTCCCTGGCGGTGAGTTATCTGATCGAGATCGTCGCACTCTGGATCTGGCTGTTACGGAAAGTCAGACAGAGGGAGAAACAACATATGGAAAAATAAGAAAAAGTGCCTGTTTTCGGCACTTTTTTGATCGTAAGAAAAGTATTCTTGAAGCGAAAGTATAAGAATGGTATAATAAGATGATATGGTATCGTCTGTAAAGAGGATATACAAAAAGAACAAAAGGAAAAAACGATGGAAAAAGTAAAGAATTACATACAGCTTCACCTGAATATTCTGCTGTTTTCGCTGACCAGTGTATTTTCCAAGATGGCGTCCGTTCAGTATAATAAGCACGGGCTGGGAAGTATCTGGCTTTATGTGTTTCTGGCACTGATGATCGGAAACTGCGGGATCTATGCCATTGCATGGCAGCAGGTGATAAAGAAGTTCTCCCTGTCCACAGCGTATGCAAACAAGAGTGTGTACCTGTTATGGTCGCAGATCTGGGCAGTGGTGATCTTTCATGAAAATCTGTCGGCGCAGAATATTATCGGAATCCTGGTAGTACTCGCCGGCGTATGGGTGGTGCAGCGCTATGAATAGAATGTTTATGTTACTGATGCTGGCAGGCACATTTTTTACTGCCATCTCCCAGGTACTCTTAAAACAGAGTGCCAATAAAAAATACAGCAATCCGCTGCTGGAATATCTGAACTGGCGGGTGATCGTGGCGTACGGGATCTTTTTCGGCGTATTGCTTCTGAACACCTGGTGTTATACGAAAGTGGATATGCGTTTCGGTCCGGTGATCGATACTGCGGCGTATGTATTTGTACTGATCTTTTCAAGATTGATTCTGAACGAGAAGATCACAAAAGGAAAACTTGTCGGAAATCTGCTGATCATAGCAGGAATTTTGATTTATACGATGTGAGATACCAGAGGCAGAAGTACGGAACAATCCGGTATCAAAGAAAAACAATAAACAGGAGTGAGAAGAGTGAAAATCAGTTTTAACCGCCCACCGTTTGTGGGAAAAGAAACAGAGTATATTAAAGAAGCCGTAGAAAAAAACGGTATGATCTGCGGAGACGGTCCGTTTACAAAGAAATGTTCCGAGTGGATGAAGGAAAGGTTTCAGACGAAAAACGTATTGCTGACAACTTCCTGTACGCATGCACTGGAGATGGCGGCATTTCTGGCGGATATCCAGCCAGGAGATGAAGTGATCATGCCGTCGTATACGTTTGTATCCACCGCGGATGCTTTCGTTTTGCGGGGCGCTACCTGTGTGTTTGTGGATATCCGCCCGGATACGATGAATATCGATGAGACAAAAATCGAGGAAGCGATCACAGAGAAGACGAAAGCAATCGTGCCGGTGCATTATGCCGGTGTCAGCTGTGCGATGGATGAGATCATGGCAATCGCGAAAAAATACAATCTGAAAGTGGTGGAAGATGCCGCGCAGGGAGTGAATGCTTTTTATAAGGGAAAAGCACTGGGAACGATCGGTGATTTCGGATGCTACAGTTTCCATGAGACCAAGAATTATTCCATGGGAGAGGGTGGTGCGATTCTCTTTCAGGATGACAAATATCTGGAACCGGCGGAAATTTTACGGGAAAAGGGAACGAACCGCAGCCAGTATTTCCGTGGACAGATCGACAAATATACCTGGGTGGGCTATGGTTCTTCTTACCTGCCAAGCGATATGAATGCCGCCTATCTGTGGGCGCAGCTGGAAGTGGCAGATAAGATCAATGACAAGAGACTGTCTATCTGGAACTTCTATCACGAAGAACTGAAAGAACTGGAAGACAGAGGAGTGCTGGAACGCCCGTATATCCCGGAATATGCAACACACAATGCCCATATGTATTACATTAAAGTAAAAGATCTGAAGGTGCGGACAAAACTTCTGGCATATTTGAAACAGCGCGGGATCCTGAGCGTCTTTCATTATGTACCGCTTCACACGGCAACTGCAGGAAAGAAATTTGGAAGATTCCACGGCGAGGATGTCTACACGACAAAAGAGAGCGAACGGCTGTGCCGTCTGCCGATGTATTACAGCCTGTCTCTGGAAGAAGCGGCGGAAGTGGTAAAAGCACTGAAGGAATTTCCGGAGTATGAGACGATAGAAGGAAGATAAAAGGCAGATAAACGGCAACAGAAAGGAGTATCGATGAGTTCAGGAAACTGGATGCGTTATCTGAAAAAGATAAAACCGTATACGATCAAAAAGGGGTTTCGTTATCTGAAACATTACGGACCGAAGGAGTTCTGGGTGCGCCTGTGCGAGCGGATGGAACCGGAAGAAGTGCCTTACGGACCATGGTTTGAAAGCCATAAACCAACGGAAAAAGAACTGGAAGCACAGAGAAAGAAACAGTGGAAAAAACAGCCGCTGATCAGTGTGGTTGTTCCGGCATATAAAACGCCTGAAAAATTCCTGCGGGAAATGATCAAATCTCTGGAGGCGCAGACCTACACAAACTGGGAACTGTGTATCGCCAATGCAAGTCCGGAAGACACAGCGATGGCGGAAGTGCTCCGGGAGTACACCGGGAAAGATGTCAGAGTAAAAGTGGAAGATCTGAAAGAAAATCTCGGAATCGCGGAAAATACGAATGCCGCGATGGAGATGGCAGTCGGGGAATTTACCGGGCTGCTCGATCATGACGATCTGCTGGCACCGCAGGCACTCTACCGGATCGTGGAGGCGTTGAATCAAAGTTCAGAAGAGCCGGATGTTTTTTATTCGGATGAGGATAAGGTGACAACGGATCTGAGCGAACATTTTCAGCCGCATTTCAAACCGGATTTTAATATCGATCTGTTAAGATCCAATAATTATATTACACATTTCTTTGTGGTGAGAACGAATCTGATCCGTCAGGTTGGCGGGTTCCGCAGAGAGTATGACGGTGCGCAGGATTATGATTTCATCTTCCGGTGTACGGAGGCGGCGAAACACATCTGCCACATCCCGGAAGTGCTGTATCACTGGCGGACGCATCAGGCATCTACGGCGGACAATCCGGCAAGCAAGATGTATGCGTTTGACGCGGGAAAACGTGCCATCGAAGCGCATCTGAAACGACAGGGTGTGGAGGGAACCGTGAGCCATACGAAAGACCTTGGTTTTTATCAGGTGGAATATCCGGTACAGGGAAATCCGCTGGTGTCCATCCTGATTCCGAACAAAGATCAGAAAGATACGTTGAAACAGTGTCTGGACTCCGTATTTTCTAAGACTGCATATGCCAATTATGAAGTGATCATCATAGAGAATAACAGCCAGGAGAAAGAAACCTGGGAATACTATGAAGAACTGAAGCAGCGGGACAACGTAAAGATCGTGACCTGGGAATCCGGATTTAACTATTCGGCGATCAATAATTTCGGAGAAAAATCGGCCTCCGGAGAGTATCTGCTGTTTTTAAATAATGATGTGGAAGTGATCAATCCGCATTGGATGGAAGAACTGCTGGGAAACTGCCAGCGAAAAGAAGTGGGGATCGTGGGAGCAAAATTGTATTACCCGGACGATACGATCCAGCATGCGGGAACAATCATCGGAATCGGCGGGATCGCCGGTCATGCCTTTTTAAATATGCCGCGTTCGCGAAGCGGTTACCTGCACAAGGCATCTTTGCAGATGGATTTGAGTGCGGTGACAGCGGCATGCATGATGATGAAACGGTCTGTATTTGAAAGCCTGGGTGGATTTGAAGAAAAACTTGCGGTGGCTTTTAACGATGTGGATCTGTGTTTGCGCTGTGTGAAAGCCGGCTATCTGGTGGTTTACAATCCGAAAGTGGAACTGTATCATTACGAATCCAAATCCAGAGGATCGGAGGACAGCGAAGAAAAGGTGCGCCGGTTCCAGCAGGAGATCGAATTTATGCGGACCCGATGGATCGATCTGCTAAAACAGGGAGATCCCTATTACAATAAAAACCTTACTCTGAGCAAATGGAATTATTCCCTGCGGGCGTAAGGAAGGAGATACGATGAAAAAGATAACCGTTGTGATTCCCAACTTTAACGGGATGCAGTATGTGGAACGTTGTCTGGACAGTCTGGAGAGACAGACATTTTCCGATTTTGATGTGATTTTTGTGGACAATGGTTCCGTGGATGGAAGCAGAGAACTGACCGAAGAAAAATACCCATGGGTGAAGGTGATCGCGCTGGCGGAAAACACCGGGTTCTGTAAGGCGGTAAATCTCGGAATCGAGGCGACACAGACACCGTATGTGGTGTTGTTAAACAATGATACCGAGGCGGAACCGGATTTTCTGAAAGAGCTGTATCTTGGAATTGAAAGAAAAAAGAACGCTTTTTCCGGGGCAGCGCGGATGCTGCAGTTTCATGACCGGGGAAAGATGGATGACGCCGGGAATTATTATAACTGCCTTGGCTGGGCATTTGCTCTGGGAAAAGGAAAACCGGAAGAAAATTATCTGAAAGAGCGGAAAATATTTGCCTCCTGCGGGGGAGCGGCGATTTACCGGACGGAACTGGTAAAGAAACTCGGCGGATTTGACGAGGAGCATTTTGCTTATCTCGAAGACATCGATCTCGGATACCGGGCGCAGATCGCCGGGTACAAAAACTGGTATCTGCCGAAAGCAGGGGTGTACCATGTGGGAAGCGGAACTTCCGGCTCCCGCTACAATCAATTCAAGATCCGATATTCTTCGAGAAATAATATCTATATGCTTTATAAAAACATGCCCCTTTTGCAGATCCTTCTAAACCTGCCGTTTCTGATCCTGGGATTTGGCACGAAACTGGTATTCTTTGCCACGAAAAAGTACGGACGGGAATATGCCGCGGGAATCAAGAATGGATTTTCCCTGTGCAAGAAAGAAAAAAAAGTACCGTTTTCCTGGAAACATCTGCCAAATTACGCAAAGATCCAGTTGCAATTATGGATCAATGTGATCCGGAGATTTGGATAGGGGAGGAATACGGGAACGTAAGTTTTGTTGACAGGAAAATGCTTCCCGACTATAATATGTAAGAAAAGTGTAAGTTAATTCATAAAATGTTTGGTTGAGCTTTTTGGGGTTCCGTATTATAGTAATATGGTAAACAGAAAGGGATACCGAAAACGATTAAAAGGTGAAAAATATTGATTAAAGATAATCAGAAGTACTTTAATCGTATGCACGTAGTGATAGATGCCGTTGTGATCATCATTTCCTATCTGGCGGCATGGTTATTAAAATTCGTGGGTCCGTTTTCCGGCGATGCGGTCAGGAGCTTGTCTTTTGAGTGGTATATGACAGCACTGTTTGGAATTGTCCCTGTTTATCTGATTCTGTATTATGCATTTAATTTGTATACACCCAAACGGGTACAGGGACGCAGGCTGGAATTTTCCAACATTGTAAAAGCGAATACAGTGGGACTCCTGTTGTTGATCGGCGGCATCTATGTGTTGCTCAAAGAGATCAACTTTTCCCGTGACATGTTGTTTTACTTTTATTTTATCAACATGTGTCTGGAAGAACTGGTTCGTATGGCGATCCGCTATCTGTTGCGGGATATCCGCAAGAGAGGACTGAATCAGAAGCATATCTTACTGGTTGGTTACAGCAAGGCAGCGGAAGGATATATCGACCGGATCCTGGAAAATCCGCAGTGGGGTTATCAGATTCGGGGAATCCTCGATGACAATGTGGAAGCGGGAACTACGTACCGCGGAATTAAAGTACTTGGAAGAATTGCTAATCTGATGGTGATCTTACCGGAAAACCGGCTGGATGAGATCGCGATCACTTTGGGACTGAGCGAGTATTACCGGCTGCAGGAAATTGTGGCAATGTGTGAAAAGTCAGGAGTTCATACGAAGTTTATTCCTGATTATAACAATATCATTCCGACAAAACCGTATACGGAAGATTTACTGGGACTTCCGGTCATCAATATCCGGTATGTGCCACTGACCAATACGTTCAACGCGGTGGTGAAACGGCTGATGGATATCTTCGGATCGCTGGTTGCAATCATCCTGTTTTCTCCGGTGATGCTGTTTGCCGTGATCATGATCAAACTGACGTCTCCGGGACCGTTGATCTATAAACAGGAGCGGGTGGGACTTCACAATCATACGTTTATGATGTACAAGTTCCGTTCGATGGAAGTACAGTCAAAGGAAAGTGAAAAGAAGGCATGGACCGTGAAAAACGATCCAAGGGTAACCGGAATCGGAAAGCTGATGCGACGGACGAGTATCGATGAACTGCCACAGCTGTTTAACATTCTCAAAGGAGATATGAGTCTGGTGGGACCGAGACCGGAACGGCCGTTTTTTGTAGAAAAATTTCGGGAAGAGATTCCGAGATATATGGTAAAACATCAGGTACGTCCGGGTCTTACCGGCTGGGCACAGGTGAACGGATACAGGGGCAATACCTCGATCCGGAAACGAATCGAATACGACCTGTATTACATCGAAAACTGGTCGATCGGACTGGATATAAAGATTATTTTGCTGACATTTTTAAAAGGCTTTATCAACAAGAATGCGTATTAGGCAAAAGGTCCGCAAGATAGGAAACGAAAAGGAATCATAAGGAGTAGATACATGGCGAAGAAGAAAAACCTGACGGACAGACAGAAAAGAGTCCGACGCAGACGTCGGAGAAGTACGTTGAGCAGAGTGATGTTCGCACTGGAAATTATCGTTCTGGTAGTCCTGATGGGCGGACTGTTTGTATATGCGAAACTTGGAAAGCTGAATCACGAGACGATCAATGAAGAAGAACTTGATGTGAATGAGAGCGTGACGGAAAACCAGGTCATGAAAGGATATACCACGATCGCACTGGTAGGAATCGACAGCCGGGATGACAAGCTGAAGAGTGACTGGAACAGTGATACGATGATCATAGCAAGCATCAATAACGACACCAAGAAAGTAAAACTGGTGTCGGTATACCGGGATACCTATCTGTGTCTGGGAGAAGATGAAGATGAAAATAATTCCTATGGACTTGCCAATTCGGCGTATTGTACCGGCGGTGCCAAGAAAATGATCAACATGCTGAACAAAAATCTGGATATGAACATTTCCGATTTTGTTACCGTGAATTTTCAGGCAGTGGCAGAGACGGTGGAACTGCTTGGTGGAATTGATGTGGAGATGAAAAAAGAAGAGGTTGTTCATCTGAACAATTATTGTGTGGAAACCTCGGAAGTGACAGGGATGGATTACACCCCGCTGGAGGAAATCGAGGGTGTGCATCATCTGAACGGTGTACAGGCAGTAGCTTATGCACGAATCCGAAAAACATCCGGAAACGATTTCCGCCGTGCGGCAAGACAGAGGGAAGTGATCTACAGAATTGTAGAAAAAGCGAAGAATTCAAGTATTGCCACGTTAAATACGGTACTGGATAAAATTTTCCCTATGATCTATACCTCATTAACGGAAAAAGAGATTTTATCGATGGGAATGAATATGCTGTCATATGATATTGAAGATCAGACCGGTTTTCCGTTTGATCATCTGTATGGCGATACGGTGAAAGAGGCGATGGATGGTGTGGACTGCGTACTGCCGATCACTCTGGAGTCGAATGTAATCAAACTTCATGAATTCCTGTACCCGGAAGACAGTTATGTACCGTCAAACGAGGTGAAGACATACAGTCAGGAAATTAGCGATAAGAGTGGATTTGGTGAAGAATCCAGACTGGAACACTCGGAAGACGGATCGCTGGCAGCTTATCGGGAAACGGATACAGAATCCGCTGATACGACAGAAAATACTGCGGATACACAGGAAGAGAGTACGGCAGATACAACCGGTGACACACAGGGATATGATGAGTCTTCCCTGGCACAGTAAACCTTAGGGGATACAAAAGAGGGAGGGGAAGTCTATGGCTAAGAAGAAACCACTGACCAAAAAACAAAAGAGAATCTTACAGAGAAGAAGACGCAGAAGAATCCTGTTCGGAATAGAGATTTTTCTTCTGCTGATTCTGATTGGCGGAGTATTTATCTATGCAAAACTGGGCAAGATGAATTTTACCGATCTTGATTTCAGTAAGATTGGTGTGAATACCGGTGTCAGTGACAATAACGTGATGAAGGGATATACGACGATCGGACTGATCGGTCTGGATGGTCGTGACGGAGAACTGAAATCGGGCGCCCGCAGTGATACGATGATCATAGCAAGTATCAACAATGACACCAAAAAGGTGAAACTGGTGTCGGTATATCGTGATACCTATCTGCGGATCGGGGAAGATTCTGAGGGAAACGGTCAGTATAATAAAGCGAATGCTGCCTATGCAGAAGGTGGTCCGGAACAGTTTCTGAGTATGCTGAATACCAATCTGGATCTGAATGTGACAGATTTTGTGAGTGTAGATTTCCAGGCAGTTGCGGAAGCCGTGGAACTGCTTGGCGGAATTGATGTGGAACTGAAAGAAGAAGAAGTGGTTCATCTGAACAATTACTGTGTGGAGACCTCAAAAGTTACCGGCATGGATTATACACCGCTGAAGGAAAAAGCAGGTGTCCATCATCTGAACGGTGTACAGACGGTATCTTATGCACGAATCCGTTATACATCCGGAAATGATTTCCGCCGTGCAGCAAGACAGCGAGAGGTAATCTACAAGATTGTAGAGAAAGCAAAGAACTCGGATATTGCCACCCTGAGCAAGATTCTGGATAAGGTATTTCCAAAGGTATATACTTCCTTTACAAAAGCAGAAATCCTGCAGATGGGAATGAGCATGATGTCGTATGACATCGAAGATCAGACCGGTTTCCCGTTTGATCATCTGTATGGAGAACGGGTAAAAGATGCGATGGGTGGTCTGGATGTGGTACTCCCGGTTACGCTGGAATCCAATGTAATCAAACTGCATGAGTTCCTGTATCCGGAAGACAGTTATACTCCTTCCGATGAGGTAAAAGCATACAGTCAGAGAATCGTGGATAAGAGTGGTTTCGGAGATGAGTCCCGACTGGATCATTCAGAGGATGGATCTCTTGCCGCTTATCGTGCGGGTGGTACGGAGTAAGAGAAAAAATAAAATAATAAAGAACTGTCGTGTAAGTCATGCGGCAGTTCTTTTCGCATGTATAAAAAAGGAATGGAGCAGAGCATGGAAAAGAAAACGGTAGATGTGATCATCCCGGCATACCGTCCGGGGGAAGGGTGGAAGCTGCTGCTGCGGGGACTGGAAGGACAGACTTGGCCGGTACACCGCCTGATCGTGATGAATACAGGAGAGGAAAACTGGGAAGCGGCTTATGAGAAAACGACGATTCCGATGGAAGTGCATCATCTGACCAGAGAGGAATTCGATCATGGGAAGACAAGAGATCAGGCGGCACGAATGAGTCAGGCAGATTATCTGCTGTTTATGACACAGGATGCGCTGCCGGAAGACCGCCATCTGATTGAAAAACTGGTGGAGGCGATTGAACAGGAAGAAAAGATCGGCGCGGCGTATGCGAGACAGCTGCCGCGGGAGGACTGCCGGCTGATGGAACAGTATACGAGGCAGTTTAACTATCCGGAAAAAAGTCGGGTGAAATGGCTGGCAGACCTGCCGGAACTCGGTATCAAGACGTATTTCTGTTCCAATGTGTGCGCGATGTATAAGCGGGAGCTGTATTTGCAACTGGGTGGCTTTGTGAAGAAAACGATTTTTAATGAGGATATGATCTTTGCCGGCGGGCTGATCCAGAAGGGATATGGAGTGGCTTATGCGGCAGAGGCAAAGGTGGTACATTCCCATAATCATTCGGCAATCCAGCAGTTTCACCGGAACTTTGATCTGGCAGTTTCACAGGCGGATCACCCGGAAGTTTTTGACGGGATCCGATCGGAAGGAGAGGGGATCCGTCTGGTGAAAAAGACGGCGGGCTGGCTCTGCCGCCAGGGAAAACCGTGGCTGGTGATCCAGCTGGTATGGCAAAGCGGCTGGAAGTATCTGGGCTATCTTCTGGGGAAAAAATACCGAAAGCTTCCACGCTGGGTGATCGATCGCTGCACGATGAATCCGAAATATTGGGAATAAGCGGGAAAGTTCACAATTTCAACACAATTTTCGGATATGATAAACAGATACACAAGACGCGAAAAAGAATAGAAATACAGATAAAGGACAGGGAGAAAAACGATGAGTGATGAATGGAAAGTGCCGGGAACGGAACCGGAAGAAAATCAGCAGACAGTCGTTGAGGAAACGGAGACTGCTGAAGTGACAGATGGAAAAGAGAATGAGGAAGCTGCAGCAGAGGAAACAGCAGTAACGACAGAATCTACAGAGCAGGATGTAACACCGGAACAGGCAGAGGTGACAGAAACGGCGGAAGAAGTGAGACCGGACGCAGATGCACAGGCTGGGGAGACCGGAGAAGTGAAAACACGGTATCCATGGGAAGCGGTGCTTGGAAAAGAAGAAAGAAAAGAGGCTGATCAGGAGCAGGTAGAACAGTCTGCGCCAGAGACACCGGTACAGCCACAGGAACAGGCAGCACCGCAGAGTGATGCACAGACGACAGATCCACAGGCAGCAGGTTCCTATCACTGGGTGAATCCGGAGTATCAGAAACGCCAGAACGGAACGGACGGCGAGGAACGTACCAGTCAGAACACGTATGAGAATCAGAATTACCGGGAAGATGTCAGTGGAACCGCAGATACGCAGAACCGGACAGAGACAACAGCCAATGAACCGAATAACGGAGGCTGGGGACAGCCGGTAGGTGGAAATCATACAACAAAAGAGACGGAAAACAGCTGTCCTTCTGGACAGACAACCGGGGGCTATCAGAATGGTAACTGGGGCTGTGCTGGAAACGGTCAGAACAGCCAGAATACGCAGAATGGCGGAGCATATCAGAACGGAAATTCCTGGACCAGCCGGGAACAGAGTACGCAGAACGGTCCGGTGACCGGTCAGAGAAAGTATGGAAATTATACGTATTACCAGCCACAGCAGGATCCGAATCAACCACAGGATCACAGAAAACCGGGCGGAACAGGAAAAAAAGTATTAGTAACGCTTGGTCTGGCGGTACTTTTTGGTGTAGTTGCAGGCGGTATCATCATCGGATCCAGTATGATCGTGCATAAAGAAATTAAAAATGAGCAGAAAACAGAGTATCAGCTTCCGACCACGGAACTGCCGCAGCAGGAGAATGCTGACGGGGACAGTAACAGTGCAGCAGGAAGCGGAAGTGATGCAACGGAGGAAGTAAGCGCAGGCACAACGGGAGAATACACCGTTGCACAGGTGGCAAAAAGTTGTATGCCGTCTGTTGTATCTATTACGAATGCGTCTGTAAAAACGGTACAGGATTTCTTTGGCGGCGTGCAGCAGTACCCGAGTGAGAGTTCCGGTTCCGGTATCATTGTAGGACAGAATGACAGTGAAATCCTGGTAGCAACGAATAATCATGTAGTAGCTGATGCAGATACTATTACGGTCGCTTTTGATGATGATGCGGTGTATGAAGCTCAGGTCAAGGGAACGGATTCCGACAACGATCTGGCGGTAGTCGCTGTGAAAATTTCGGATATGAGTGAAGATACTCTGAAATCCATTAAAGTAGTAAGCATCGGCAATTCCGATGAGCTGGAAATCGGGGAACAGGTAGTTGCCATTGGTAATGCACTGGGATATGGACAGTCCGTAACTTCCGGATGGATCAGTGCAGTGGATCGTGAAGTAACCGACGAAGACGGAAAGACAACCGGAAAACTGATCCAGACCGATGCAGCGATCAATCCTGGAAACAGCGGTGGCGCACTGCTGAACATGCAGGGAGAACTGATCGGTATCAACTCTGCGAAAGCGGCAGCTACCGAGGTAGAAGGAATGGGTTATGCGATTCCGGTATCTGTGGCACAGCCGATTCTGGACGAACTGATGAACCGTGAGACAAGATATAAGACGGATGAGGAGCATGCGGGTTATATCGGTGTGACCTGTCTGAATGTGGATTCTACTTCCGCACAGACTTACGGTATTCCGCTGGGTGCGTTTGTGGATTCCGTAGAAGAAGGCGGACCGGCGCAGACAGCCGGTATCCAGAAAGGGGATGTCATTGTCAAGTTTGACGGTATGACAGTTTCCGGAAGTTCTGATCTGGTTGGAAAACTGGAGTATTATCAGGCAGGTGAGACTGTGGATGTTGTGATCAGCCGGGCACAGAACGGGGAGTATCAGGAGCAGACGGTTTCGGTTACTCTTGGAAAGAAGAGTGAGATGAAGCAGGCAGATCCCCAGCAGGGTAAGTAAGAGAATAAGTAGTATCATAGACGGACGCGGCAGGGGTTCCCGTCAGAGTCCGGCAACGTGGGCAGAGCAACTTTAAGCGCCCACACAGTGTTGCCGAACCCTGGCGGGAACCCCTGCCGCTGTGCGTTGACGGTGGGAGAAAGTTGAAATATGGTGGGAATGGCAGGAAATAAAAGGAATGAAGGGATAGAACTTATTCAGAGGGGGAGAACAGAAGGAAAATAGGGGGAGACAGTATGCTGAAAGCTGTGTTTAGAAAAAGTTTACTTGAGGGCAGGAGGATTCTGTTTTATAATATAGGTTAAGTAACCGGAGGCACGGGGAGTGATGGGTGGTTTCGGGGACAGTGTCTCATGGAATGTGGGATGAGAAAGGGATAAAGGGATGTCAGAAGACAAGGATTTACAGGAAAAAGAGATGCAGGGGCGGGAGGCTTCTGATGGAAATACGAAGGAAGACGAGTACGAAAAAGTCTGCTTTCTGTGTCGGAGACCGGAGAGCAAGACAGGACCGATGATCACGCTTCCTCAGAATATACATATTTGTACGGAATGTATGCAGAAAAGTTTTGATACCATGAATAACAGCAATATGAATTACGGGGATCTGATGAGTCATATGCCGAATATCAGCATGATGGATCTGTCAAGTATTCCGAATCAGGTATCAGAGAAACAGAGAGTGAAGAAAAAAAAGAAAACAGAAGAAAAGAAACAGGAATTTACCATGAAGGATGTTCCGCCGCCACATAAGATCAAAGCGAAGCTGGATGAATATGTGATCGGACAGGAGCATGCGAAAAAAGTTGTCTCTGTCGGCGTCTACAATCATTACAAACGGGTGCTCAGTTCGGAACAGAAAAGCGATGAGGTGGAGATCGCGAAGTCCAATATGCTGATGATCGGACCGACCGGAAGCGGTAAGACTTACCTGGTGCAGACATTGGCAAAACTGCTGGATGTGCCGCTTGCGATCACGGATGCAACTTCCCTGACGGAAGCCGGTTATATCGGTGATGATATCGAGAGCGTGGTTTCCAAACTGCTTGCGGCAGCCGATAACGATGTGGAGCGGGCGGAGCATGGAATTATCTTTATCGATGAGATCGATAAGATCGCAAAGAAGAAGAATACGAACCAGAGAGATGTCAGTGGTGAGGCGGTACAGCAGGGGATGTTAAAGCTTCTCGAAGGCAGTGATGTGGAAGTGCCGGTCGGCGCGAACAGCAAGAATGCTATGGTACCGCTGGCTACGGTAAATACCAGCAATATTTTATTTATCTGCGGTGGTGCATTCCCGGATCTGACTGAGATCATCAAAGAGCGGTTAAATAAAAAATCGTCGATCGGTTTCCAGGCGGATCTGAAGGACAAATACGATAACGATAAAAACCTGCTGGATAAAGTGACGGTGGAAGACCTGAGAGCCTTCGGTATGGTGCCGGAATTTCTGGGAAGACTGCCGATTATTTTCACGTTGCAGGGACTTGATGAGGATATGCTGGTGAAGATCCTGAAAGAGCCGCGCAATGCAATCCTCAAACAGTATGAAAAACTACTGGAGATGGACGAAGTGAAGCTGGAATTTGAAGAGAATGCGCTGCGGGCGATTGCGAAAAAAGCACTGGAAAAAGATACCGGTGCGAGAGCACTGCGGGCGATTCTGGAAGAATACATGCTGGATATCATGTATGAGATTCCGAAAGATGACAGCATCGGAGAGGTGATCATCACCGAAGAGTATATCGAACACATCGGTGGTCCGAAGATCCTTCTGAGAGGACAGGAACCGCTGTTGTTGCAGTAAAAAGGATACAAATGGGGTTAATATGCAAGGAGGTATGACTTATGAACGAAGATTTATTTGGAAGCATCAAACAGACGATCACAGAGACCGCAGGAGCTGTGGGAAAGAAAACAGAGGAATTTGTTGAGACACAGAAGATGCGAAACAAAGTGCGGACACTGCAAAGAGAAATTCGGAAAAAATATGCGGATGTCGGTGAAATTGTGTATAAGCGCTATGTAGACGGAGATACCATGGATGAAGAACTGACCGGTCACTGTGAAGTGGTGATGGGTCTGCAGAAAGAACTGGCAGAGTGTAAAGAGAGCATGGCTGCAAAACAGGGAAAAAATGTATGCCCTGCCTGTGGAATCTCCAATCCGAAAGATGCCGTATTCTGCATGTACTGCGGTACGGAACTTCCGGGGGAAGAGGAAGAGGAAGAAAAAGAAGAGGAATGGTTTACCCAGGGACCGGTAGAGGAGACGGAAGACCAGGAAGAGAAAGAAGGCGAAGAGCCGGAAACAGAAGTTGAAGAAGAAACCGAAGAACCCCAGGAAGAAACAAAAGAAGAAACAGCGCCGGAACAGGATGCAGAGCAGGAAGTATGGGATGCCTGCGCACAGAAGGAGGACGGCGATGAAGAGTGAAGAAAAACTGGATCAGTGTTATGAGGCAGTGAAAGATCAGCTCCCATTTGTACCGAAACTGGCGCTGATCCTTGGATCTGGTCTTGGTGATTATGCAGACCATGTGACTGTGGAAAAGGTTATTCCGTACGAGAGCATCGAAGGATTTCCGCGGTCTACGGTAGCCGGACACAAAGGACAGTTTGTATATGCAAAGGTAGAAGGGGTACCGACCGTTATGATGCAGGGACGGGTACACTATTATGAAGGCTATCCGATGCAGGATGTGGTACTTCCGGTGCGTCTGATGAAGAAAATGGGTGCGGAGATCCTGTTTCTGACCAATGCCGCCGGTGGTGTCAATGAGAACTTCCATGCCGGGGATCTGATGATGATCACCGATCAGATTTCAAGTTTTGTACCGTCTCCGCTGATCGGAGCCAACAGAGAAGATCTGGGACCGCGTTTTCCGGATATGAGTGAGATTTACCGGAGGGAGTACCGGAAGATCATCCGGGAGAGCAGCAAAGCGTTGAACATTGATCTTCAGGAAGGAACGTATCTGCAGTTTACCGGTCCGGCGTATGAGTCTCCGGCAGAGATCCGCATGGTACGGACACTGGGGGCAGATGCAGTGGGAATGAGTACCGCGTGTGAAGCTGTCGCAGCCAACCATATGGGAATGAAGATCCTGGGAATTTCCTTTATTTCGAATCTGGCAGCCGGCATGAGTACACAGCCGCTGTCCCACAAAGAGGTGCAGGAAGCCGCCGATCTTGCCGCACCGAAATTCCGTGCGCTGGTAACGGAAGTGATCCGAAGAATCGGTGAACATGAAAAGTCAGAATAGTATAGAAAAAGGGGAGAAAAACGGAAGTTTTTCGCCCTTTTTTCGGTTATGATGAGAGTATCTGGTGTTTGGCAAAAACACAAAATGATAAATGTAAAAGGGAGAGATAAAACTATGGAAAAAAGATGGTGGAAAGAAAGTATCGTATATCAGATTTATCCGAGAAGTTTTAAGGACAGCAACGGAGATGGAATCGGTGATCTGAACGGTATCACAGAAAAGATGGATTATCTGGAAAAACTGGGAGTGAATGTCGTATGGTTATCACCGGTATACCAGTCTCCGAATGATGATAATGGATACGATATCAGCGATTATCGTGCGATCATGACCGAGTTCGGAACCATGGAAGATTTTGACCGGATGCTGGCAGCAGCACATGAGCATGGAATCAAAATCGTCATGGATCTGGTAGTCAACCATACCTCCGATGAACATCCATGGTTTATAGAGAGCAGAAAGTCTAAAGACAATCCATATCGCGACTATTATATCTGGAGAGATGGAAAAGATGGAAAGGAACCGAATAACTGGGGCTCCTGTTTCTACGGGCCGGCATGGGAGTATGATGAAGAAACGGATATGTATTATCTGCATCTGTTTTCGAAAAAACAGCCGGATCTGAACTGGGATAATCCAAAAGTCCGGGAAGAAGTATTTGACATGATGAACTGGTGGCTGAAGAAAGGCGTGGACGGATTCCGTATGGATGTGATCAGCCTGATCTCCAAAAAGCCGGATCTGCCGGATGGAAAGCCTGGAATCAATGGATACGCAAGCTTTAATGAGCCGGCAAACGGTCCTCATGTCCATGAATATCTGCAGGAGATGCGTGAAAAAGTATTAAACAATGCGGATACCATTACCGTAGGCGAGTGTTCCGGTGTGACTCTGGAAGAAGCTAAAAAATACGCAAGAAGCGATGAAAAAGAGCTGAATATGGTATTCCAGTTTGAACATATGGATGTGGATGCTGATGCGGATAACAAATGGACCGATAAAAAGATGGATCTGCGCGAGATGAAAGCTGTTCTGACCAAATGGCAGAAAGGTCTGGAGGATATTGCCTGGAACAGTCTGTTCTGGGAGAATCACGATCAGCCACGTTCGGTATCCAGATATGCCGATGATTCCGCAAAATATCATGATGTATCTGCAAAGATGCTGGCAACCTGTATTCACATGATGCAGGGAACTCCTTATGTATATCAGGGAGAAGAACTTGGCATGACGAACGTTCCGTTCACATCGATCGATCAGTTCCGTGATCTGGACAGCATCAATGCTTACAGAGAACTGGTAGAAGAACAGCATGTATTTACTACGGAAGAAATGATGCGTTATCTGTGCCGTAAGAGCCGTGACAATGCGAGAACACCGTTCCAGTGGGATGACAGTGCTTATGCAGGATTTTCCACTGTAGAACCATGGATCATGGTCAATCCGAACTATAAAGAGATCAATGCGAAGAAACAGGTCGACGATCCGGAATCTGTATTTAATTATTACAGAAAGCTGATCGCACTGCGAAAAGAAAAAGAGATCATCGTATACGGAACTTATGATCTGTTACTGCCGGAGTCCGAAGAAATCTATATGTATACAAGAACACTGGGAGAAGAAAAACTGTTGGTGGTATGTAACTTCAGTGAAAAAGAAGTAGCAGTAGAGATTCCGGAGGAATTCCGCAAGGGAAGCTATCTGATCGCAAATTATCCGGAAGGAGAAATCAAAGAACAGATGACGATTCGCCCGTATGAAGCATTTGTGCTTGAAAAATAAAAGGAAACTGTGAGGGCATTGAACAGTTATAATAAGAGATGAAAGAGAAGGTCGCTGTGTTTACAGAAAAATGTGAATGCAGCGATCTTTTTACGATTGCAGAAAATAAATATAGAACAGAAGCCAGCCTGTACAAAGACAAAAAAATAGTGCAGGAAGCGGGACTTGAACCCGCACGATATTGCTACCACAGGCACCTGAAGCCTGCGCGTCTGCCAATTCCGCCATTCCTGCACAACTTTTATTATGAAGTTTCGTTGCATTTCAACAACATAATGTACTATACATGAAAAAACACTGGTTGTCAACAGATTTTTTGAAAAAACATAGAAAAATATAGAAAATAGAGAACTTTTATGAAATGCGTAATTGAATAATGTATTTCGACGATTCGCGGAAATTAACTGTAAAAACATTTTCTGACAGGAAACAGACAAACAACTATCGGTAACTAACACAAGTAATAGTGAAAACTGGTTTTATATTGTTTAATATAATTATAGAGAAGGTAAGGTCAATCATAGAAAAAGTTTTGCAGAAACGAAGGGAGGAAACTTTATGATGTGGAAAAAAGTTATTAGCATGCTGCTGATCGCAGCTATGCTGGCGATGCCTATAGGCTGTGGAAAGGACGGAAACAAGGATAAAGACACAACTTCAGGAGTAGAAACGACAGATACCGGAGACGATTCTGCCGAAACGGATGCTCCGCCCAAAACACCGGTACCAAAGGAGGACAAAGAAACCAAAGAATCAGATAAAGACACGGATACCGAGAACGAAACAGATTTCTCGGACGATGATTATGAACCGGCACAGGTTACGAAAAAAGAATATGAAAGTATGTCTGCTCAGGATCTGATAGATCGTATCAAAGACGTGAAAAATATCACAGAAGACGAAGCACTGGCACTTTATTCTACATATGCTTATACAAACTATACAGAAGACTTTTATGGCAGAGAAGAAAATATTACCGATGAGGCTTTCAAAATCCTCAAGGATGATGGATGCAAGATTCCATATACCACAACAATCAGGGATAACATGCTCCACAGTGAAAATGCCAACGTTCGCGCCTATGCATTCACCACGATCGGAGGCCTGTTTGGCACAAGCAGTGAGGAAGAAAAGATGGCAGAAGAAGTACTGGCCAAGGAAACAGAACCTGTAGTATTATTTGCCGCTTTAAGAAGTCTTGGAGGTGCCGTGAGCAATCCGGCGGTTGCAGAGTTCGTTTTGAATATGACCGAGCACGAGAATGCCAATGTCCGGAAACAGGCAGCCCTTGCTATAGGATCTGAATGGGCTATGGGTATTGACGGCATGGTAGATGCCATTCTCAAACTGATGGGGGATGAGGATGAGGAAGTAAGAACGTGTGCATATAAGTATGCCGGAAGACTCCACGATGACCGGGTGATCGATCCGCTGGAGGAAGTTTTGAAGGACAGCAGTCTGGTTCGGTTCCACGATGCGTGCATCACTTCCCTGACCTATATGTGGTATGATTACCCCAGCCATAGATATACCAATGAAAGGGCATACCGCATAACGATAGATTATCTGTCACAGAAGCCACGCAACGGAGAGATTCCATATTGGACAACGGTTGGCGCATTCAGAAGTGCGTCCAGCATGGGCACCAGCTATGAAGACTGGAAGAAAGAGGCCACCTATTTTGATGAGGCAGAAATTAATAATCTGATGCTGGATATCGTAGCGGATCAGGATGCAGACAGAAGAGGAAGAGAAATCGCAATGAAATATATCATGGAGCGTGGAGACGATGCTTCAAAAGAAGGCTTAAAGAATATCATGGAAAATATGACCGAGGATGATCCGGGGCAGTTCCTGATGTCCAACACCTATGAAGCTTTGATAAATAAAGAGTAACTATTCAGTGGCCACTGCCGCGCGAGGTGTTTTGGCATGAATACACCAAAATCCCATCACCGAAGGTGATTTTAAATGAATTTTGAATCGTAACTGTGAAGGTACTGAACGGTTACAATAAAGAATAACAGATTACCACATGGGCAATCTGTTCGCAGTACATCGGGAGGGTTCATCCCTCCCGATCTATCTTAGGTGCGCTCGAAATCTTTTATAAAGGGGGAAACATGTGTGAAAAATAAAAATATATTGCTCAGAGCCCTTCTTACAGGAATGCTCTGCATTACATCGCTGACCATATTTACCGGATGTATTGACAAGCAAGACGGAGACGGCATGGTAAATGGAAGAACGGCGGATGGAGAACTCCCGGAGAATGGAGATGCCGAACCGGTTCCCATCAAGGCCAACAAGGCCGGAAAACCGGAAATAAAAGACAGTTCCACTACAGAGGAACCGGAACAGCCGGAAGAACCGGAGACTACTCCAAAACCGGAAAAGAAAGAAGAGACAGAAGAACAGAAAGCAGAGAAGTCTCTGGAAGCTTTTCGCCAGAGCATGGAAGGAACCCTTCAGAACTTTGGAGTGGCCTTTCTTGGAGAAGTGGACGAATCCTATGCAGACCGGATACCGGAATGGATCGAAGAAAACTTCCCGGATTTTTCGGAGGAATATCCGTTTGTAAAGATGATTCCTGAAGAAAGAATCATTGGAAACGAAATCGGACAGCTGTTTTGCGTTGTTCCGAGAAGCGGTGATGATCCGGTGGAGATCATAGAACAGAGGATGAACTTTGAGACTTTTGAGATGGATGAAGTAGGGCAGCTGTATTCCTCCGAGACCGGAGAACCCTATCTTGTGATGTGTAACGGAGTGGGAGGATATGCTACGGCTATGATCTCCATGGGAACAGAAGCCGGCTACCAGGCAGACTGGTATCCCATGATGGATATGCTTGGACGCGTGGCAATCCCTGTTACCGAGTCGGATGAGCCCCAGGCTAAGGATTTTACGGATTATGCCGCCTGCGGTGCCAGCAGATTTGGAGGATGGTACGGAGATGTCAGTATGGAGCTGAAAGAAAAGGATCTGGCAGACACTAGCTGGGAACTTCAGATAGCGATGGGAAGTACGGATAGTTATGGAAACTATTTTCTGGAATTCCGAAAAGGTGGGAAATTACATATTTCCTGGTGTGAAAGAGAATATGGCGTGGACGAAGAGGACTACGATGATACAGAAACAGAGGCTTATGAAGGAACCTGGAGCTGTTCCCAGGAGAAGGGGAGAACGTATCTGACAATGGAGGCGACACGAACCGGTGGCGAATGGTATCAGAAGGGTGAAGATCCGGTTACCTGGTCAGAAACATTCTGTGTGTATTCTGTATACAGCGGTTCGGGACTGCTTCTGGAAAATGAGACAGAAAACGCCAGCATGCCGTCCAATCAAAATGATACACAGCTTCTGGAGGCCATCAGGACCTATGGATAATGTTTCGAGAAACCGACAGGATAAAGATTCAGAGAGTATATAAAGAATGGAAGGAGGGATAGCAATGAGTAGTGTAAAAAATGGTAAGAAGAAAGATATAAAAATTATTCTATTGGGTATTCTGGTGGGACTTGTTGTGTGTGGTGCAGGAATTTATGGTGTGGTCTCAAGCCGGATAGCAAGCCATGAGTATAAAAACAGTACGGATATTCGGGAGGTTTCGGCTGTTGTCGGATATTGCAGAGAAGTCGTAAATAAAGACAAGGATGAGGATGGATATCATCGTGAAAGAGAATTACGGGAATACAGAGTGAAAGTCACTTTTGAGATCGATGGAGAAACCTACCAAGACAGAGACACCGTATACTGCTGGAATGATGAGGAGATCAATACAGGGGACGAGATCGACGTGGAAGTTTACAGAACGTCAAAAGGAAAATATAAGATTGTGCCGGACAGAGATCCCCTGGAATTCTTGTTCTGCTGTGCAGCTATTATCCTTGGAGCAGGTTTTGCATCGATCTTCATAGCCGAGATGTTCAAGAAAGAACCGGAAAACGGTGAAGAATCAGAAAAAAAGAAAAATAAGGATAAAAATAGAAATAGAAATAGATAACATGAAATGGGAGGTGACATATGGGACTATCAGATGCATCGTGGTTTGCTGCAACAGTTGCCATTTTGTTAGGGATTTATATCGGTGAACGGATACTGGATATCGATTTTTCTGTTTTTCTGGCAAAAAACCGGAAAAAGGGGAAAATAAAAAGAATGATGAAACAGCGCGGCGATACCACTCTTCAAAAGTCAGGAATACGCCGTGATATAAGGAAAGCCTTCGAGAGAATCCTGATTCCCCTTGAAAAAGCAGATAAAAACAGACTTCCCTCAAGAATGGATATGACTTTTCGGAAAAATATCGTAAGACAGATTGATCGACTGAATCAGCAGAAGCTGTGCCGTGAGATTCTGATGACAGACGTGGAAACTCAGCCGGACAATGATTTTGAACGCTGGAACAATGATGGACGAGAATGGAGAGAATCTATCATCAAGTGCAGTGCTCTGGAACGTCTGATTTCCACTGAAGATGGGAAAATCCGTTATGAGAATTATCGAAAACATGCCTATCTTCGGATCCTTCAGTCTCGGCATATCCGAAACTCAGATCGTGTCCAGAAGAAAAAAAGTTATTATTCCACCGTACAGAAAATCATCTGTCCATCCTGTGGAGCGTCGGTGGAACTGACTGGTCAGCAGGTGGTCTGTGAGTACTGCGGAGGTGTGATCCGAAGCGAGTTTTATGACTGGCAGACGGAAAGATTTGAGGTATATGAGCGAATAGGAACAAATCTCCGGCGTGCATTGCTTTTGACAGGGGCTATGGGAATCGTGTATGTCTGCGTATTTTTGTGCCTGTATATGATCGAGGATACAGAAGTTTCCCTGACAGCCGGTGTTGGTGCAGCTCTTCTGGTTTTTGTGCTGATCCTGGTATCCAATCAGTTTTTTCGAAACAGACAGGAAAAGATGGCGGACTCCATAGTAAGATACTCGGAGAATTATCTCAGGTCCTGTATCGGTGATGCCATTTATAACGAAACAGAATCGGATGAACTGATGGATTATGGAATCGGAAATATCACGTTAAAGAAAGTAGTCAACACAGAAGATATTACAAAAATAAAGGTAAAAGTCTGTGCAAGCGAGACCTATTTGCCAGATAGAAGAAATCCATATACAAAAAAAGTGAAGCGAACACTTATCATGCAAAGAGCCCGTTACCCGGAAAGAAGAAGAGAAGACGGCGTTTTCTTCATGGAGAAAGAATGTCCATCCTGTGGAGCCAACTTTGTACCGGATGAGAATCATTGCTGCTCCTTCTGTGGATATAGCCTGAAGAGTGACAATGCCAAATGGATTTTGGTAAAATAGAAGAAAAAAATAGTGCAGGAAGCGGGACTTGAACCCGCACGATATTGCTACCACAGGCACCTGAAGCCTGCGCGTCTGCCAATTCCGCCATTCCTGCACATTTGTTAAGTATGAAATTTGTTTGCCGCTCCGTCAACGACAAGTGATACTATACAGCATAAAACGCAAAGTGTCAACACTTTTTTTGAAAAAAAGATAAAAAAATATTTCTCTCGCAGAAAGCGACACTTTTCTTAAATAAAGTATTGAAATGAAAAAGACTTTGTGGTAAAATCTCTAAGATTACGCAAGGGGGAGTGATTTCAAGGGGAATTTCTCCCCTTTTATGCGGAAAAAAACACAAACGGGCTGCAAAAAGCCTACATAAGAAAAGAGAAAGGAAACGGAATGATGAAAGCTTTTTTAATACTTGAAGATGGACATGTATTTACCGGAACCAGCATTGGAGCCAAAAAAGAAGTCATCAGCGAGATCGTATTCAATACTTCCATGACTGGATATCTGGAAGTGCTGACAGACCCGTCTTACGCAGGCCAGGCTGTATGTATGACTTATCCGCTGATCGGCAATTACGGTATTTGCTATGAGGATACGGAGTCTTTGAGACCATGGCCGGATGGATATATTGTAAGAGAACTTTCCAGAACACCAAGCAACTTCCGGTGTGAAGATACGATTCAGAATTTTCTGAAACGATTTGACATTCCGGGAATCGCAGGGATCGATACCCGCGCGCTGACCAGAATCCTGAGAGAAAAAGGAACCATGAATGGTATGATCACAACGGATGAAAATTATGATCTGGATACCATCATTCCGAGACTGAAAGCATATACTACAGGAAAAGTAGTGGAGAAAGTAACCTGTTCTGAGAAAAAGGTACTGAAAGGCAGCGGAAAGAAAGTAGCCCTTCTGGATCTTGGCGCAAAGAACAACATCGCGAAATCTCTGAATAAAAGAGGATGCGAGGTAACGATTTATCCTGCATCTACCACAGCAGAGGAGATCCTGGCATCCAATCCGGACGGTATCATGCTGTCAAACGGCCCTGGAGATCCGAAGGAGTGTACGGAAGTGATCAAAGAGATCCGTAAATTATACGAGTCCGACACACCGATCTTCGCAATCTGTCTGGGACATCAGCTGATGGCACTGGCAACCGGTGCGGATACCCATAAGATGAAATACGGTCACAGAGGAGGCAATCATCCGGTCAAGGATCTGGAAACTGGAAGAGTGTATATTTCTTCTCAGAACCACGGATATGTGGTAGACACCGACAATCTGGATCCGAAAGTTGCCGTACCGGCGTTTATCAATGTAAACGACGGAACCAATGAAGGACTGAAATATACAGGGAAAAATATTTTCACCGTACAGTTCCATCCGGAAGCATGCCCGGGACCACAGGATTCCGGTTATCTGTTTGACCGGTTTATCAAAATGATGGGAGGAGAAGAGTAATGCCAAAGAATCCAGAGATTAAGAAAGTACTGATGATTGGTTCCGGTCCGATTGTTATCGGTCAGGCAGCAGAATTTGACTATGCAGGAACACAGGCCTGCCGTTCTCTGAAAGAAGAGGGCGTGGAAGTTGTCCTGTTGAACTCCAACCCGGCAACCATCATGACTGATAAAGATATCGCAGACAAAGTTTACATTGAGCCGCTGACCGTAGAGGTTGTGGAACAGCTGATCCTGAAAGAAAAACCGGACAGCGTGCTTCCTACCCTGGGTGGTCAGGCAGGACTGAACCTGGCGATGGAACTGGAAGAGAGAGGATTCTTAAAAGAACATAATGTAAGACTGATCGGTACGACTTCCCAGACCATCAAAAAAGCAGAAGACCGTCAGGAATTCAAAGATACGATGGAAAAGATCGGTGAGCCGGTTGCGGCATCCCTGGTTGTTACAACCGTAGAAGACGGTATTGCATTTACCAACACGATCGGTTATCCGGTGGTTCTTCGTCCGGCATATACCCTGGGCGGAAGCGGCGGCGGTATCGCTCACAACGAAGCGGAACTGATCGAGATCCTGGAAAATGGTCTGCGTCTTTCCCGTGTAGGCGAGGTTCTGGTAGAGAGATGTATCGCCGGATGGAAAGAAATCGAGTACGAAGTAATGCGTGACGGCGCAGGAAACTGCATCACCGTTTGTAATATGGAAAACCTGGATCCGGTTGGTGTACATACCGGTGACAGTATCGTTGTGGCACCGTCTCAGACACTGGGTGATAAAGAATACCAGATGCTGAGAACTTCCGCACTGAACATCATCACAGAGCTTGGCATCACCGGTGGATGTAACGTACAGTACGCTCTGAATCCGGACAGCTTTGAATACTGTGTGATCGAGGTAAACCCGCGTGTATCCCGTTCTTCCGCACTGGCAAGTAAGGCAACCGGATACCCGATCGCAAAAGTAGCAGCAAAGATCGCTCTGGGTTACACTCTGGATGAGATCCCGAATGCCATTACCGGAAAAACTTATGCAAGTTTCGAGCCGATGTTAGACTACTGTGTTGTCAAGATTCCGCGTCTGCCATTTGATAAATTTATCAGTGCAAAACGTACCCTGACCACACAGATGAAAGCAACCGGTGAGGTTATGAGTATCTGCAATAACTTCGAAGGTGCACTGATGAAAGCCATCCGTTCCCTGGAACAGCACGTAGACAGCCTGATGTCCTACGATTTCTCAAATCTGTCCAGAGAAGAGATGCTGCAGGAACTTCATATTGTAGATGATATGAGAATCTGGAGAATCGCACAGGCGATCCGCATCGGTATTTCTCAGGAAGAGATCCATGAGATCACCAAGATCGATCTGTGGTTTATCGATAAAATCGCGATCCTGACCGAGATGGAATATGCGTTAAAGACCAGGGAACTGGACGAGGATCTGTTAAGAGAAGCAAAACGCATGGAATTCCCGGATTATGTGATCGCAAAACTGAATGGAAAGACAGAAGAAACGGTAAAAGAAATGCGTAAAACATACGGTATCACCGCAGCTTACAAAATGGTAGATACCTGTGCCGCTGAGTTTGCAGCCACCACACCGTATTATTACTCTGTATATGGCGGAGAAAATGAGGCAGAGCGCACACCGGACAAGAAAAAAGTTCTGGTACTTGGTTCCGGCCCGATCCGTATCGGACAGGGTATCGAGTTCGACTTCTGTTCTGTACACTGTACCTGGGCCTTTGCAAAAGAAGGTTATGAGACCATCATCATCAACAACAACCCGGAAACCGTAAGTACAGACTTTGATATCGCTGACAAACTGTATTTTGAGCCGCTGACACCGGAAGATGTGGAAAACATTGTAAATATCGAGAAACCGGACGGAGCAGTGGTGCAGTTCGGTGGACAGACCGCTATCAAACTGACTGAGGCACTGATGAAGATGGGTGTGCCGATCCTCGGAACATCCGCAGAAAATGTAGATGCAGCCGAAGACCGTGAGCTGTTCGATGAGATCCTGGAACAGTGCCAGATCCCGAGACCAAAGGGACAGACCGTATTTACCGCTGAAGAGGCTAAGAAAGCTGCCAACGAACTGGGTTATCCGGTTCTGGTTCGTCCTTCTTACGTTCTGGGTGGTCAGGGTATGCAGATCGCGATCAACGATGAAGATGTGGAACAGTACATCGGCATCATCAACCGGATCGCACAGGAACATCCGATCCTGGTCGACAAATACCTGGTAGGTAAAGAGATCGAGGTTGATGCGGTATGCGACGGCGAAGACATCGTAATCCCGGGTATCATGGAGCATATCGAGAGAGCCGGTATCCATTCCGGGGACAGTATCTCTGTATATCCGGCACAGACCATCAGCAAGACTGCAAAAGCTACCATTGAAGAATACACCAAACGTCTGGCCAAAGCACTGCATGTCATCGGTATGATCAATATTCAGTTTATCGTATGCGGTGAAGAAGTCTATGTCATCGAGGTTAATCCACGTTCCAGCCGTACCGTTCCGTACATCAGCAAGGTAACCGGTATCCCGATCGTTCCTCTGGCAGCAAAAGCCATCATGGGATACAAACTGAAAGATATGGGTTATACACCGGGACTGCAGCCGGAAGCAAAATATTTTGCGATCAAGATGCCGGTATTCTCCTTCGAGAAGATCCGTGGCGCGGATATCAGTCTTGGACCGGAGATGAAGTCCACCGGTGAGTGTCTGGGTATTGCGGAAAGCTTTAATGAGGCACTATACAAAGCATTCCTTGGTGCAGGTATCAATCTGCCGAAACATAAAAATATGATCATGACCGTTCGTGATGAGGATAAAGAGGAAGCAGTTGAGATCGGGAAACGGTTTGAAGCACTGGGTTACCGGATCTATGCAACCAGAAATACAGCTAAAACGCTGCAGGAAGCCGGCGTAAAAGCAATCCGTACCAATAAGCTCGAACAGCCGTCACCAAACCTGATGGACCTGATTCTGGGTCACAAGATCGATCTGGTCATCGATACACCTTCTCAGGGTGTGGAACACGCAAAAGACGGTTTCCTGATTCGAAGAAATGCTATCGAGACAGGTGTTAACGTTCTGACTGCTATGGACACAGCCAAAGCACTGGTAACCAGTCTGGAAAATACAGATCTGAACAGGCTTACGCTGATTGATATCGCACAGATCTAATAAAGGGGAAAATATGGATATTATCGAATTACTGAAAGTAATTTTTCTCGGTATTGTGGAGGGAATCACCGAATGGCTTCCTGTAAGCAGTACCGGCCATATGATCCTGGTGGATCAGTTTATGAAACTGAAAGTCAGTGAAGAATTCTGGCAGATGTTCCTTGTGGTCATCCAGCTGGGAGCCGTACTGGCGGTTGTGGTACTGGATTTTAAAAAATTATGGCCATTTCATAAAAATGATCCGTCCAGAGAGAGTAACTGGAACTATATCAGTACGAATGAGCGTATCGGGAAATTACAGAAATTTGCAGACAAATACATCAACATGAATAAGATCGTGCTGTGGTTAAAGATTCTGGTATCTTGTGTGCCGGCAATCATCGTGGCACTTCCGTTTAACAACTGGATCGAGAAAACATTCATGAATTACTGGGTCGTTTCCGTGATGCTGATCGTATACGGTGTACTGTTTATTGTTATCGAAAACTACAATAAAAGCCGGAAGCCCAGCAGAACAAAGCTCAGTGATATTTCTTTCAAAGATGCACTGTTTATCGGAATCTTCCAGCTGCTTGCCCTGATTCCGGGTACTTCCCGTTCCGGTGCAACCATCATCGGAGGTATTCTCCTCGGCATGAGCAGAAAACTGGCAGCGGAATATACCTTTTTCCTTGCCATCCCGGTTATGTTTGGAGCAAGCTTTCTGAAACTGATAAAATTTGGTCTGCATTTTACCGGAACAGAGGTTGTATATCTGCTGCTTGGTATGGTTGTCGCTTTTGGCGTTTCCATTGCAGCAATCAAGTTCCTGATGGGTTATATCAAGAAACACGATTTCAAGGTATTTGGATGGTACCGGATCGCTCTTGGTGTTGTGGTACTTGCTTATTTCCTGCTTGCATAAAGTAGAAAACAGGAATAAACTAACGATAGAGGTGTTGATCTGTAACAGAAACCGGTATCGGCAGATCATAAACCGGAACCCATATCTGTATGGAATTCGGTAAATACCGTGACAGTGACGGGTGAAATTCGCAAAAGGTATTTTTACCCGATTATGTATGAGAGAAAGTAAGAGGGCGTAACATGGAGAAGAAGAAAGTTGTCATTGCTCTGGGACACCGGGCACTTGGTAATACGTTGCCGGAGCAGAAAGAAGCTACAAAAAGAACTGCAAAAATCATTGCGCAGCTGGTAAAAGAGGGCGCAGAGGTCGTGATTTCTCACAGTAATGCACCCCAGGTGGGTATGATCCATATGGCAATGAATGAATTCGGAAAGTATCATCCGGATTATACATACGCACCAATGTCCGTGTGTTCTGCCATGAGTCAGGGTTATATCGGATACGACCTGCAGAATGCGATCCGTGCAGAACTGATGAAAGAAGGCATCTACAAACCGGTATCCACGATCCTGACACAGGTAACCGTAGACACGTATGACGAAGCTTTTGCTGAACCTGTTAAAGTCATCGGACGTGTGCTGAATGAGCAGGAAGCGGAAGAGGAAGAAAATAAGGGTAATTACGTTACCAAGATCGGTGACGGTTACCGCCGAATCGTAGCTGCACCGAAGCCACAGAAGATCGTGGAGATCGATGCGATCCGTGCACTGCTTGATGCCGGACAGATCGTTATCGCCTGCGGCGGTGGCGGAATTCCGGTTCTGGAGCAGGGTACGGAACTGAAGGGTGCAAGTGCGGTTATTGAGAAAGATTATACCAGCGGTCGTCTGGCAGAACAGCTGGATGCAGATGAACTGCTGATCCTGACCAGTGTGGAGAAGGTTTCTGTGAATTTCCACAAGCAGGATGAGGAAGAACTGGGCGAAATTTCTGTTGCACAGGCGAAAGAATATATGGCTGAGGGACAGTTCGAAGCCAACACCATGCTGCCGAAGATCCAGGCTTCTGTCGAGTTCGTGGAACAGGGCGAAGGAAAGAAGGCTGTGATTACTTCAATCGATAAGGCAGTGGATGCGTACCTTGGACGGACGGGTACAGTGATCTGCTAAGAGCGTATATTGCTTTTTTATAAAAGGGCTATCGTTTTCAAAATGAAGTGTTTTGAAGACGGTAGTTCTTTTTGATTTTCAAGGGGACGCCGGCATGGATTGGGAGCCTGGGTGCGGGAACGTGGGCAGAGCAACTTTAAGCTAGCCACTAACTGCGACTATATTCACTTGGGTCAGCTGACCCAAGCGAAAGTCTCCGTAAGTGTCGGATCTTAAAGCTTGCTCTAACCGCCCACAAAGTGTTCCCGCACCCAGGCTCCCAAGCCATGCTGGCTGTGTACTGGTGAGTACTAAATGATGAAAAAGATTGGGGATGAATGAAAATGAGTAAATAGTGTATCTAGGTGAGAAAATACGATAGAGATTTACGAAAGAAAAAATCGAAAAACAGTAATAAGGAGCAAAACTTCCGTACAGAAAACATATTATGAAAATATATTTAAAGTATCACATATATCGAAGAAAAACTACTACGAAAACGTAAAACCAGCGATCCATCTTTCCTCCCCAGGGATTTTCCGGGGAAATTCATCACCAGTTTTAGCCAATATCAGCCGGAGAAGGGGACGGGCGGGAGCGGGGAGGGAAGGGGCGAACGCACTTTGTGGGCGGTTAGGGGAAGCTTTGAGATCCGACGCTTACGTAGGCTTTCGCGAGGGTCAGCTGACCCTCGTGAATAATAGCCGGAGTTAGCGGCTAGCTCAAAGTTCCCCTGCCCACGCGTCGCCCCTCCCTCCCCGCTCCCGCCCGTCCCCTTCTCCGGCGTCCGTCTTAAACCTATTTCCCCGTAAAATCCCTCCTCCCTCTTCTTTTTTTGCGTGAAATATGCTATCCTATAAATATCTATGGGCAATTGACCCGCCCACAATCCAAAGGAGGTTGACAGTTGATGAAATTATCAAAGATTTTAGAACGTTTGGAATATACATGTCTGCAGGGCACCCTTGATCAGGAGATTGAGGAAGTTGTTGCGGATTCCAGAAAAGCAAAGGAAGGATCACTTTTTATCTGTATCCGTGGTGCTGTTGTGGATGGTCATACATTTGCAAAAAGCGTAGCTGAACAGGGAACGAAAGCGATTATCGTGGAAGAACCGGTAGAAGTGCCGGAGGATGTGACGGTGATCCAGGTGAAGGACAGCCGGTATGCGATGGCACTTGTGGCAGCAGCCTACTATGATTATCCGGGAGATAAGTTGCGTGTGATCGGAATCACCGGAACAAAAGGAAAAACCACAACGACCTACATGGTAAAATCCATTCTGGAAAATGCCGGTTACAAAGTGGGTCTGATCGGAACCATCGAAACAATCATCGGAGATACCGTGATCCCGTCTGCAAATACCACACCGGAATCTCTTCTGGTGCAGAAATACCTGCGACAGATGCTCGATGAAGGCTGTGACTGTGCAGTGATGGAAGTATCCTCCCAGGGACTGATGCTTCATCGAACCGCAGGATTTACCTTTGATATCGGTATCTTTACCAATATCGAACCGGATCATATCGGACCGAACGAACATACCAGCTTTGAACACTACCTGTCCTGTAAAAAGATGCTGCTTCGCCAGTGCCGGATCGGTATTGTCAACAGAGATGACGAACATTATGAAAAGATCATTGACGGACATACCTGCAGTCTGGAGACGTACGGATTTTCACCGGAGGCCGACCTTCGCGCTGTCAATCCGAAACTGCTGACCAAGAAAGGCGTACTGGGTATTTCCTATGAGCTGCAGGGACTTCTTAATTTCCCGGTAGAGATCGATCTGCCAGGAAAATTCAGTATTTACAATTCCCTGACCGCCATTGCGATCTGCAGACATTTCAACGTATCCGAAGAAAACATCTGCAAGGCACTGAAATATGCAAAAGTAAAGGGAAGAATCGAGATGGAAAAAGTATCCGACGATTTCACCCTGATGATCGATTACGCGCACAATGCGATGAGTTTGGAATCCCTCCTTACTACGCTGCGGGAATATAAACCGAACCGCTTGGTATGCCTGTTCGGCTGCGGCGGTAACCGTTCCCGTGACCGTCGATTTGAGATGGGAGAGGTGTCCGGTAGACTGGCGGATCTGACGATCATTACATCGGATAACCCGAGAAATGAAGAACCACAGGCGATCATCGACGATATCAAGACCGGTATCAGCAAAACCGATGGAAAATACGTGGAGATCATTGATCGGAAGGAAGCCATCGCCTATGCGATCCATCACGGACAGCCGGGAGACATCATTGTACTTGCGGGAAAAGGCCACGAAGACTATCAGGAGATCAAAGGAAAGAAATATCCGATGGATGAACGTGTGCTGATCCGTGAGATCCTGGAAGAAGATGCAAAGAAAAAAGCATGACAAAGACATATGTGGATATTATTGTAGATATTATCAGTGAAAAACTGGATCGCTCCTTTCAGTATCTGGTTCCGGAACATCTGGAAGGAAAATTACAGCCGGGGATGCAGGTGCAGGTTCCGTTTGGAAACGGAGGCAGGACGATCAAAGGGTATGTGATCCGGGTGACGGATCAGCCGTCTTTTGATGTCAGCCGCATGAAAGAGATCCGGGAGGTGGAGACGGGAAGCAATTCCATCGAATCCCGCCTGATCGCGCTTGCCGCCTGGATCCGGGAACAGTACGGTGCCACGATGATCCAGGCATTAAAAACCGTACTTCCGGTCAAGCAGAAGATGAAACAGAAAGAAGAGCGCTGGATCCGGTTACTGCTCACAAAGGACGAAGCGAACGAGCAGTTGGAACTATGCCGCAGAAAACATTATGTGGCAAGACAGCGTCTTCTGGAAGCACTGCTTGAAAACAATACGATTTCCTATAGCCTGGCACTGGATAAACTGCATCTGACTGCCAGTGTGATCAAGACGATGGAGAGTGCCGGCGCGGTTCGTATCCAGACCACGGAAGTGTATCGCAATCCGGTGCAGAACACAGAACAGGAACAGACAAAACAGCCGTTGTCACCGCCGCAGAGAGAAGTGGCAGACGGTATCCTGAAGGGCTGGAGAGAACAGGATCTTCGTCCGGTACTGATCCACGGGGTGACCGGAAGCGGAAAGACTCAGGTGTATATGGAACTGATGGAGGAAGTGATCCGACAGGGAAAACAGGTGATCCTGCTGATCCCGGAGATTGCACTGACGTATCAGACGGTGCAGCGGTTCTACCGCCGGTTTGGAGCCGGAATCTCGGTCTTACACTCCAGACTTTCCCCCGGGGAGCGTTCCGATCAGTTTGAGCGGGCGAAAAAAGGGGAATTGCAGGTGATGATCGGTCCGCGGTCCGCACTGTTTACCCCGTTTCCGAATCTCGGTCTGATCGTGATCGATGAAGAACACGAAACCTCGTATCAGAGTGAGACGGTTCCCTGCTATCATGCCAGAGAGACGGCGATCGAGAGAGGTAATCTGGAACACTGTCCGGTCGTGCTGGGGAGCGCAACGCCGTCGGTGGATGCCTACTATCAGGCGCAGAACGGAACGTACCGGCTGTTTGAACTGAACAACCGGTATGAAAACAGGCAGATGCCGGAAGTTTATTCCGTGGATCTGCGGGAAGAATTAAAACAGGGAAACCGGTCGATCTTAAGCGGAATCTTACAGGAGAAGATTGAAGACCGGTTAAAAAAGAAAGAACAGATCATGCTGTTTTTAAACCGCCGCGGCTATGCGGGATTTTTCTCCTGCCGTTCCTGCGGGACGGTGATGAAATGCCCGCACTGTGATGTTTCCCTGTCACAGCACCGGAACGGAAAACTTGTGTGCCATTACTGCGGATATGAGACGAGACAGCCGCAGCAGTGCCCGGTGTGCGGATCTCCGTATATTGGAGGATTTCGCGCGGGAACGCAGCAGATTGAGGAAATTGTAAAAAAACGATTTTCTCAGGCGCGTGTTCTGCGGATGGATCTGGACACGACCAGAAAAAAAGAAGGACATACCAACATTCTGGCTGCATTTGCAAATCAGGAGGCGGATATCCTGATCGGCACACAGATGATCGTTAAGGGACATGACTTTCCGAAAGTGACGCTGGTCGGCGTGCTGGCTGCGGATCTTTCTTTGAATATCAGCGATTACCGGGCAAGTGAGCGGACGTTCCAGCTGTTGACACAGGCGGCGGGAAGAGCCGGGAGAGGGGAAAAACCGGGAGAGGCGATCATTCAGACGTACCAGCCGGAACATTACAGTATTCAGGCGGCGATGCATCAGGATTACCGGGCATTTTACGAAGAAGAAATCGGCTATCGAAAGCTTCTCGGATACCCTCCGACATCAAACTTGCTGGCAATTCACGGAAGCTGCGGAAATGAAGAACTTCTGGAGACAGGAATGCAGTATATCAGAAAATTCTTGAACCGGGTGGATAGCCACGGACAGCTGCAGATCATCGGACCTGCGGATGAAACCGTATCGAAGATCGCCGATATGTACCGGAAAGTTATTTATGTAAAACAGGAAGACCACCAGCTGCTGTTGCGTGCAAAGGGCAGACTGGAACAATATATAGAAGTAAACAGCGGTTTTCGGGAGATCCGGATCCAGCTGGATTTTAACCACTGACAGGAGGACAAAAAAGAATGGCAATCAGAAAAATCAGAACTATGGGAGACCGGATCCTGAACAAAGTGTGCAGACCGGTGGAAGAGATGACACCGAAGCTTCGGGAACTGGTGGAAGATATGCTGGAAACCATGTACGATGCGTACGGTGTAGGACTGGCAGCACCGCAGGTGGGCATGTTAAAACGAATCGTTGTGATCGATGTCGGAGATGAAAACGGTCCGTATGTGCTGATCAATCCGGTGATTAAAGAGACTTCCGGTGAACAGACCGGAGAAGAAGGATGCCTTTCCGTACCCGGAAAATCCGGTATCGTGACAAGACCGAACGTGGTAACGGTAGAGGCGCAGGATATCAACATGGAACCGTTTACGCTGACCGGAGAGGGACTTCTGGCGCGTGCGATCTGCCATGAGTGTGAACATCTGGACGGTATCCTGTATGTGGAACACGTGGAAGGCGAACTGCACGATGTGAATTACGAAGAAGAGGATGACGAATAAATGAGAGTAGTATTTATGGGAACCCCGGATTTTTCCGTGGGAACATTAAAAGAACTGGCGAAGGCAGGTCATGAGATTGTCGGCGTGATCAGTCAGCCGGACAAGCCGAAGGGCAGAGGAAAGAACCTGCAGCCCACACCGGTCAAGGAAGCAGCAATGGAACTGGGACTGCCGGTTTACCAGCCGAAAAAGGTAAGAGATCCGGAATTTATCCAGGTGGTAAGAGATCTGGAGCCGGAAGTGATCGTAGTCGTGGCGTTCGGACAGATCATTCCGAAAGAGATCCTGGAAATGCCAAAATACGGATGCATCAATGTACACGCATCTCTGCTTCCGGCATACCGCGGTGCAGCCCCGATCCAGTGGGCAGTGATCAACGGGGATAAGGAGTCCGGTGTGACGATCATGCGGATGGACGAAGGACTGGATACCGGAGATATGATCAATAAAGTAATTGTGACACTGGATGAGAAAGAAACGGGTGGCAGCCTGTTTGACCGTCTGAGCGAGGCGGGGGCAAAACTTTTGGTGGAGACACTTCCGAAGTTGGAGGATGGCAGTGCCGTCTTTGAAAAACAGCCGGAGGAGAGCACCACTCCGTATGCCGCCATGATCAGCAAGAAAATGGGTGAGATGGACTGGACAAAATCAGCAGCGGAACTGGAACGCCTGATCCGCGGACTGAATCCGTGGCCGAGTGCATTTTCCCATCTGAGCGGAAAAACGTTGAAAATATGGGAAGCTTCGGTGGAAGAAGAAAACGGTGAGAAAAAAGCACCGGGAACCGTACTGCAGGCAGATGCCAAGGGGTTCCGGATCCAGACCGGGGAGGGAATCCTGAAGATTGACACCTTGCAGTTAGAAGGAAAGAAACGGATGGATGCGCAGGCATTTTTACGAGGCTATACCGTGGAAGCGGAAACCGTGCTTCCGTGTTAGTGTATGAAACAGCCGGAGGAGAAAAACGTGGCAAATGGAACAGAACTCCGGGGAATCGCCCTGGAGATATTATTGGAGATTACACAGGAAAAAGAATACAGCCATCTGGCGATCCGCAATGCCCTGAATAAAGTACAGTATCTTCCGAAACAGGATCGGGCATTTATCAACCGTCTTGTGGAGGGAACACTGGAATATATGCTTCGGATCGACTATATCCTGAATCAGTTTTCCAGCGTAAAGGTAAATAAGATGAAACCGGTGATCCGCAACATTCTTCGAAGCGGTGTCTATCAGCTGTTATTTATGGACAGCGTGCCGGACTCGGCAGCCTGCAACGAAGCGGTAAAACTGGCACAGAAAAAAGGATTTTACAGCCTGAAAGGCTTTGTCAACGGCGTGATGCGTAATGTGGCAAGAAAAAAAGAAGAAATCACATATCCGGATGCAAAGACCAGACCGGCAGAATATCTGTCGGTGTACTATTCCGTACCGCAGTGGCTGGTAGAACGCTGGGTGAAGGCTTATGGAACAGAGACGACGGAAGGTATGCTGAAGGATTTTCTGACGGATCATCCGCTGACGATCCGCTGCCAGCTGCACCGGGTAGATCCGGAGCTGACGATCAACAGTCTGGAGAGACAGGGAGCGACGGTTGAGCGGGCGCCGTATCTTCCGTATGCGTACTATCTGTCGGATTACAGCTACCTCGAAGGACTTAAATCTTTTGTGATGGGAAGGTTCGTGGTGCAGGATGTCAGTTCGATGCTGGTAACGGAAGCAGCAGATCCGAAACCGGGAGATTATGTCATTGATCTTTGCGCGGCACCGGGCGGAAAAAGCCTTCATGCAGCCGATAAGATGCAGGGAGAAGGCATGGTGGACTCCAGAGATCTTACGGATTATAAAGTGGGTCTGATCGAAGAAAATATAGAGCGAACACAGACACTGAATATCCGTGCGTATCGAAAAGATGCAACGATCCTGGACAAAGAATCCATCGAAAAAGCGGATATTGTGCTGGCGGATGTACCGTGTTCCGGACTGGGCGTCATCGGAAAGAAGACGGATATCAAGTACCGTACGGATGAGGATAAGATTCAGGAACTTTCGGTACTTCAGAAACGGATCCTTCACAATGCAGCATCTTATGTAAAACCGGGCGGGGTACTGATCTACAGTACCTGTACGATCACCCGGGAGGAAAATCAGGACAATGTGGCATGGTTTACGGAAAATTATCCGTTTGTACTCGAAAGCCTGGATCCGTATCTGTGCGAAGAACTCCACAGCGAGACAACAGCACAGGGGTATCTGCAGCTGCTTCCGGGCGTGCATAAGACCGATGGATTTTTCCTGGCAAGATTAAGGAAAAAAGAGGAAACAGAATGGAACAATTAGATATCAAATCGCTGTATGAAGACGAGCTGAAAGAAAAGATGGTTTCACTTGGCGAAAAACCGTTCAAGGGAAAACAGCTGTATCAGTGGCTTCATCAGAAAGCGGTGGGAAGTTATAAGGAGATGACGAATCTCTCGGAGAACCTGCGGCAGAAATTAACGAAACAGGAACCGCTGACGCATCTGGAAGTGGTGGAAGTGCAGACTTCTAAGATCGACGGCACACAAAAATACCTGTTCCGTCTGGCGGACGGCAACGTGATCGAGAGTGTGTGGATGAAATACAAACACGGCAATTCCGTATGTATTTCTTCCCAGGTAGGCTGCCGGATGGGATGCCGTTTCTGTGCATCCACGATCGGCGGACTGACCAGAAACCTCCTGCCGTCCGAGATGCTCGATCAGGTCTACCGGATCCAGGAGATGACCGGAGAACGGGTGTCCAACGTCGTTGTGATGGGAACGGGAGAACCGCTGGATAATTACGATAACCTGCTTCGCTTTATCCGGATCTTAAGTGATGAAAAAGGGCAGAACATCAGCCAGAGAAACCTCACCGTGTCCACCTGTGGACTGGTGCCGCGGATCCGGCAGCTGGCAGAGGAGAATCTGACGATCACCCTGGCACTTTCGCTTCACGCACCAAACGATGAAAAGCGAAAAGAACTGATGCCGATCGCCTATAAATATTCGCTGTCGGAAGTCTTTCCGGCATGCAAATATTACTTTGAAAAGACCGGAAGAAGACTGACTTTTGAGTACAGTCTGGTGGGCGGAAAGAACGACAGCCAGGAAGATGCAAGACAGCTGGCGGAGCTGGTACACGGGTTAAACTGCCATATTAACCTGATTCCGGTCAACCCGATCAAGGAGCGGGATTTCGTACAGTCCGACAAAAAAGTGATAGAGAATTTTAAAAATAAACTTGAAAAATATCGAATTAATGTTACTATTAGAAGAGAAATGGGCAGGGATATCGATGGGGCCTGCGGTCAGCTGAGAAAGAAATACAGCGACCGGCAGGAAAATACAACAAAAGACTCCGCCGAAGAAAAATAAAGAAGACAAGGGAGAAGTTGGCATGAAGTCATTTTCTTTGACCGATGTAGGACAAGTCAGAAGTCAGAATCAGGATTATGTATATGCGTCCGAGCAGCCGATAGGAAATCTTCCAAATCTGTTTGTGCTTGCCGATGGAATGGGCGGGCATAATGCCGGAGATTTTGCCTCACGCTGTGCCGTTTCCGTAATCGAAGCGTCAGTAAAAAAAGATATGAGTTTTAATCCCATAAAGATCATGCGTCATGCGATTGAGGAGGCAAATGAAAAGATTCATGAGCTTGCGAAAGAAGACGCAGCAAAAGCCGGGATGGGGACAACCCTCGTGGCTGTGACCGTTGTGGGATATTATGCGTATGTGGCCAATGTGGGAGACAGTCGTCTGTATGTATCCGATGAGCAGGGACTGGTGCAGATCACCAGAGACCATTCCTGGATCGCAGAGATGGTGATGCGGGGAGAACTCAGCAAAGAGGAAGCCCGGAACCATCCGGATAAAAACATTATCACAAGAGCATTGGGAGCGTCCGAAGAGGTGGATATCGATTTCTTCGATGTGCAGCTGGAGGAAAAGAATCGGATTTTGCTGTGCTCAGACGGACTGAGTAATATGATAGCGGATGAACAGATCCAGGAGATCATTCAGAGTTCAGAAGATATCGAACAGTCCGGCAGACAACTGGTGGCAACTGCCAATACAAACGGGGGCAGAGATAATATATCAGTAATTCTAATCGAACCATTTACAAACGAGGTGAAAGAATGTTAAAAGAGGGAATGATTGTAGGAGAAAGATACGAGATTATCAGCAGAATCGGCAGCGGCGGTATGGCAGATGTCTACAAAGCAAAAGATCATAAGCTGAATCGTCTTGTAGCGGTGAAGGTAATGAAAGCGGAATTCAGCCAGGACAAAGGCTTTATTTCCAAATTCCGAAAGGAAGCACAGGCCGCAGCAGGTCTGGCGCATCCGAATGTGGTAAATGTCTATGACGTTGGGGAGGATAACGGCATTTACTATATCGTTATGGAGCTGGTACAGGGCATTACCCTGAAAGACTATATTACAAGAAAAGGAAAACTTTCCGTAAGGGAAGCAACCAGTATTGCGATCCAGGTTTCTCTGGGACTGGAAGCCGCACATAAGAGCAACATTGTACACAGAGATGTAAAACCGCAGAACATCATCATTTCCGTGGACGGTAAAGTAAAACTGTCTGATTTCGGTATCGCAAGAGCAGCATCTTCGAACACGATCAGTTCCAATGTGATGGGATCTGTACATTACAGTTCTCCGGAACAGGTACGTGGCGGTTACAGCGATGCGAAGAGTGATATCTATTCTCTTGGTATTACGATGTATGAGATGGTAACCGGACGGGTTCCGTTTGACGGGGATACGACGGTAGCCATCGCGATCAAACATCTGCAGGAAGAGATCGTATCACCGAGAAAATACGTGCCGGATCTGCCGTACAGCCTGGAACAGATCATTTTAAAATGTACACAGAAGAGTGTGGACCGCAGATATGCAAGCATGTCGGAGGTTATCGAAGATCTGAAACATTCCCTGCTGGATCCGAACGGAAACTTTGTCACCGTGACACCGCTGGCACAGCATGCACAGACCGTGATGCTTTCAAAAGACGAACTCGAAGCTATCCGGGAAGGTCGTTCCGGTTATGCGACTCCTCAGAAAGATACCTATGAGGATGAAGCTGAGGACGAGGATGACGAAGACGAATATGATGAGGAATACGACGATGAAGATGATGATGACGACGAGGGTGAAGTAAGTTCCAAACTGGAAAAAGCCATGACAATCGGTGGATTTATCATCGGAGCGATCATTATCTGTATTCTGATCTTCTTTATCGCAAGGGCAGCAGGTCTGGTTAATATCGGAGGATCTGCCAACAAGGACGATGCACAGCAGACCGAGCAGGAAGAAGTCGATGATACCGTAGATGAAAACGGACAGGTATCCGTACCGAAACTGACCAGCATGACAGAAGAAAACGCACTGAGCGTTCTCGAACAGCTGGGCTTAAAGGGAAATAAGATCGGCGAAAGCCCGTCTTCCGAATACAAAGCAGGAACGATCATGTCTCAGGAAACAGAGGCAGGAACCAAAGTGGATCAGGGAACTGTGATCAACTATGTGGTAAGTACAGGAACCGATGCACCGACGATACCGAGTATAATCGGAAAGTCACAGAGTGAGGCAGAAGCACTGATCAAAGCATTGGGACTGAATACAGAGATCCAGCAGGATTACAGTGATACCGTGGCAATCGGAAAAGTAATCAGTGTAGATCCGGGCGAGGGAACACAGGTGTCCGCAGGATCTACGATCACACTGGTAGTCAGTCTGGGTGAAGAAAACAAACAGGTGGAAGTACCGAACGTGATCGGACAGGATGAGGCAACCGCCAAGAAGACACTGAACGATCAGGGATTACAGGTAAATGTAGAGACAACAACCGATGCCTCAGGTAATGTGGCAGAAGGCTGCGTGGCAAACCAGAGTGTGGCAGCAGGAACTTCTGTAGATCCGGGTTCAACCATTACGCTGCAGGTGTATCATGCACCATCCGTACCGGCAGAGTCGGAAAATGGCGGAACCGCAGACAGCGGAAGCTGGACCTGTAATGTAAAACTGGATCAGCCATCTACCTACATTGGTGGTCCGGTACAGCTGACACTGGTACAGAATATCAACGGACAGAACGTGGAAACTGTGATTCTGGACGGACAGACAATTACATTCCCATATACACTGACCATTGCCGGTGCAGACGGCGTGGATACCGGAACCGTATATCTGAGAGAAATGGTAGACGGAGAATATGTAGAACGTGGACATTATTCAAATGTACCGTTCAAACAGTCTTAAGAGGTATCTATGCAGGGAAAGATTATAAAAGGAATTGCCGGATTCTACTACGTGGACGTAGCAGAATCCGGAATTTATGAATGTAAAGCCAAGGGGATTTTCCGGAAAGAAAAGAAAAAACCTCTGGTTGGCGATAACGTAGAGATTGAAGTTCTCGATGAAAAAGAAAAGACAGGCAATCTGATTCAGATTCTGCCAAGAAAGAATGAGCTGATCCGGCCGGCAGCGGCAAATGTGGATCAGGCACTTGTGATTTTTGCAGTCCGTCAGCCGGATCCGAACTACCAGCTGCTGGACCGTTTTTTGATTACAATGGAACAACAGGAGATTCCGAGTATTATCTGTTTCAATAAAAAAGATCTGGCGGAACAGGAAGAATTGGAACGGATGTACCAGATCTACAGTTCCTGCGGGTACCAGGTATTGCTTACCAGTGCCGAACAGGAAGAGGGGATCAGCCAGATCCGCCGGATCCTGGAGGGAAAAACAACAGTGGTTGCAGGACCTTCCGGAGTGGGAAAATCGTCGCTGACGAATCTGTTGCAGGGAGAAGTCAGCATGGAGACCGGTGAGATCAGTAAAAAACTGAAACGCGGCCGCCATACGACCCGTCATGCACAGCTTTTGACAGTGGGTGAACATACCTATCTGATGGACACACCGGGATTCAGTTCTCTGTTTGTGGAGGGGATGGAGAAAGAAGAACTGCGGTTCCATTATCCGGAATTTGCGGAATACGAAGGAGCCTGCCGTTTTCAGGGATGCGTGCATGTCCATGAACCGGGCTGCGCGGTCAAACAGGCAGTGGAAGAAGGAAAGATCCACAGCCAGCGCTATCAAAATTATGTCAGTTTCTATGAAGAACTGAAAGAACAGGAAAAAAGGAGATATTAAAACATGTATCAGTTATCACCATCTATATTGGCAGCAGATTTTAATTGTCTGGGAGAACAGATCCGACAGGTTGAAGAAGCAGGAGTGGAATGGCTTCATATTGATGTGATGGACGGAGCATTTGTTCCGAGTATTTCCTTTGGAATGCCGGTGATTGCATCGATCCGGAAAAACAGCTCTCTGTTTTTTGATGTCCATCTGATGATCGAGGAGCCGGGAAGATATATCGAAGAATTCAAAAAGAGCGGAGCGGATATGCTGACGGTACACGCGGAAGCATGCAAGCATCTGGACAGTACCTTACGGGAGATCCGCAAAGCCGGAATGAAAGTCGGTGTGGCGATCAATCCGGGTACACCGGTCAGCCAGCTGGAATGTGTGCTGGATCTGGTGGATATGGTACTGGTTATGACGGTCAATCCGGGATTTGGCGGTCAGAGTTATATTGAAAGCTGTACCGGAAAAGTACAGAAACTTCGTAAAATGATCACGGATGCCGGACTGGATGTGGACATTCAGGTAGATGGCGGCATCAATGAAAAGACCATCGATAAAGTACTGGATGCAGGTGCCAATGTTCTGGTTGCCGGATCTGCTGTCTTTGGCGGAAATATTGGAGAAAACGTCCGTTGCCTGAAAGAGAAAATGGAGAGCAGATAAAAAATGAAAACGCTGATTATCACAGGGGGCATGATCGAAGCAGATTTTGCTCTCTCCTTTATACAGGAGTTGAAACCAGATTACATTCTCGGAGTAGACAAAGGGTTACAGTTTTGTTATGAATATGACATCCGTCCGGATTATATCGTGGGAGATTTTGACAGTCTTCCGGGCGAGATTCTGGAACGTTACCGGCAGGAGGGAGAGATCCCGATCCGTACCTACAATCCGGTAAAGGATGCGACAGATACAAAGATCGCACTGGATAAAGCCCTGGAAGACGGCAGTACAGAGATCTGGATTCTGGGGGCAACGGGGACCAGGATCGATCACGTGGTCTGCAATCTGCAGATATTAAAAGAAGCATGGGAGAAAAAAGTACCGGTATGGATCGTGGACAGCAGAAATAAGATCGGTCTTCCGGTAGAAAAAACATTTTCTCTCAAAAAAGAAGAACAGTATGGCACCTATGTGTCTTTGTTCCCCATGGGTGAAACCGTGGAAGGACTGACACTTAAGGGCTTTAAATATCCGCTGGATCACTATCAGTTAAAAGACCGGGAAGGTCTGGGGGTGAGCAATGAGATCACAGCGGATGTGGCAGATGTCAGCTGGGAACAGGGTGTACTGTTGATGATACAAAGCAAAGACTGAAGTGACAAGGAGGATTTTTACATGAACACACAGGAAAAGAAAGAAGCACTGGTGCAGGCGGTAGAAGAGATCGCAAAAAAAGAAGCAGCATACTGGGAAGGAAACCCGAAGATGCAGGAAACCTTCCAGAACTGTTATGTAAGTACTGCAAAAACCACGACAAAATTTCTTGAGAGCGGAGAAGCGTATGTATTTACCGGAGATATCGCAGCAATGTGGCTGAGAGATTCTTCTGCACAGGTCGTTCATTATCTGCCATATCTGAAAGAATATCCGATCTTAAAAGAGATGGTAAAAGGGCTGATCGCCCGTCAGGCAAAGTATGTACATATTGATCCGTATGCCAATGCATTCAATGAAGAAGACAACGGAAACTGCTGGGAGAAAGACCTGACAAAATACAATCCGTGGAACTGGGAGAGAAAGTATGAAATTGATTCCCTGTGCTACCCGATCTGGCTGATCAAACAGTACGTGGAGAATTCCGGAGCAAGGGATGTCTTTACACCGGAAGTAAAACAGGCATTTCGCGACATTCTGGATGTATGGCAGACCGAGCAGTACCACGAGAATTCCGAGTATTCTTTCGTACGTCTCAACTGTCCGCCGTCTGATACCTTAAGTAACGATGGAAAGGGCGCACCGGTAGGCTACACCGGTATGACCTGGTCCGGATTCCGCCCGAGTGATGATGCGTGCCAGTATGGTTATCTGATTCCGTCCAACATGTTTGCAAGCGTAGTTCTGGATTATATGGCAGAATTCCTGGAGAAAGATTTCCAGGATCCACAGATGGCAAAAGAAGCAAAAGAGTTACAGGCAGAGATTCAGGAAGGTATCTGCAAATACGGTATCGTGGAAGATGAAACCTTCGGAAAGATTTATGCGTACGAGACAGACGGTTTTGGCAACTACAATCTGATGGACGATGCCAACGTGCCGAGTCTGTTATCTCTGCCGTGGCTGGCATACTGTGGAAAAGACGATCCAATCTATAAAAATACAAGAGCTTTTGTATTAAGCAAAAAGAATCCATATTATTTTGAAGGAGTCAGCGCAAAAGGAATCGGAAGCCCGCACACACCGGATCAGTATATCTGGCACATCGCACTGACAATGCAGGGACTGACTTCCGATGACGAAGAAGAGAGAAAAGAACTGCTGGAAACCCTTCTGGCTACCGATGCAGACTGTAAAGTGATGCACGAGGGATTTGACTGTCAGGATCCGAAGAAATTCACCAGAGAATGGTTCGCATGGGCGAACTCATTGTTTGCATTATTTGCGCTTTCTATGAAAAAGTAAAGTTGACGAAAAAAATCTGAAAAAACGAATAAATATAGGAAAAAGATAACATCAGAACTTTAAAAAGGAGAGAGCGTATGGTATAATATTACCAGCAGTGCTTTCCGTGATGGGAAAGTTCTCGACGAAAAGCTGTCAGTTCTGCTGTATGTTCTGTTTCCTAAGAGAACCGCTATAAAAAAACATCGCCGGATGCAGAAAAGTACACAGATTTATTTTAATGTTTGCTGTGTGCACAGGCATTGGTGATGTTTTTTTGTGCAACCGCAGGGGGTAAAGAGAGAAAACGGTTGCCAATAAGTTATTATTTATCAGGAGGTAGCAAAAATGATATTGCTAAAAGAAAGAATCGGTAAAATGCTGGAATATCTGCAGGAACAGGTATATCCGAAGCAGGTTGCGATTCCGAGTTACAAGATGATCCGCACCGATGAGAGATGTCTGGATGTAAACAATCTGGATACCTCATCCTGGACAGAGATTACGAACCAGGAACTGTGGGGCGGACACAGAGAATATTACTGGTTTGAAACCGTAGTGACGATTCCGGAAGAATTTGACGGAGAGTGCGTAGTGTACGAACTGAAAACCGGAAAAGAAGGAGAATGGGATGCAACGAATCCGCAGTTTTCCATCTTTGTAAACGGTGTGAGAGTACAGGGTCTTGATGTCAACCACAGAGAGATCATCCTGGCAGAACCTGCCAAAGCAGGAGATACCTATCGCATCGTCCTGTCTGCATTTACCGGAGATCAGAACTTCAGTCTGAAGATGAATTCCAGCCTGAAAGTACTGGATCGTAAAACAGAAAAATATTACTATGACCTGGAAGTTCCGTACCAGAGTGCGAGACTGCTGAACACGGAAGATCAGGCATATATCACGATCATTCAGGCAGTGAACGAATCTCTGAACCTGCTGGACATGAGAAAAGAAGGTTCCAAAGAGTATTATGAAAGCCTGGAAAAAGCACAGGAATATATTACCAAAGAATTTTATGAAAAATATTGCGACGGCGAGAAGAGCCCGATCATCTACTGTGTGGGACACACCCATATCGACTGTGCATGGCTGTGGACACTGCGTGTGACAGAAGATAAGGCAGTTCGAAGCTTTTCTACCGTACTGGAACTGATGAAAGAATATCCGGAATATGTATTTATGTCCAGCCAGCCACAGCTGTACAAATATGTGAAGAAAAATGCTCCAGATGTGTATGAACAGATCAAAGAAAGAGTCAAAGAAGGACGCTGGGAGCCGGACGGTGGTATGTTCGTAGAGGCAGACTGTAATATCGCTTCCGGTGAAGCACTGGTTCGCCAGTTTGTACACGGACAGAGATTCTTCAAAGAAGAGTTCGGCGTGGACAATGAGATTCTGTGGCTTCCTGACGTATTCGGTTATTCCGCAGCACTTCCGCAGATTCTGCAGAAATGTGGAATTCCGTATTTCATGACAACAAAGATCAGCTGGAACGAGTTTAACAAGATGCCGTATGATACATTCGAATGGGAAGGTATCGACGGAAGCCGTGTACTGACACATTTTGTTCCGACCCGTGACTATAATAAGGCAGCAGTAGAGGGTGGTACAGAGACAGAACACTTTACCACTTATAACGGATATATCAATCCGAGCCAGATGAAGGGTGCATGGGCACGATACAGCCAGAAATATCTGAACGAAGAAGTACTTTGCAGCTTCGGCTTCGGAGATGGTGGCGGCGGTCCAACCAAAGATATGCTGGAGAATCAGAGACGTCTGGCAAAAGGTCTCCCGGGTATGCCGAGAACCAAGATGTCTACTGCAAAAGAATTCTTCCATGTGCTGGACAAACATGTAACCGGAAAAAAATATCTGCCGACTTGGGTGGGCGAGCTGTATCTGGAATACCACAGAGGTACTTATACTTCTATGGCAAGAAACAAAAAGTTCAATCGGAAAGCAGAATTTGCATATCAGAACGAAGAAATGTACGCAATGATGGATGCACAGACCGCAGGCGGTGCATATCCGGAAAAAGAGCTGCATGAGGGCTGGGAGGTCATTCTGCGTAACCAGTTCCACGATATTCTGCCGGGATCTTCGATCAAAGAAGTATATGATGATTCCAAAGCAGAGTACGAAGGCATCTTTGCAGAGAACAAAGCGCTGACCGATGCAACACTGGCACATATCGCAGCAGGTGTAAAAGCACCGAAGCATTCTCTGGTTGTATATAACCCGAACAGTGCAGCAGCGTATGATCTGGTAACCTTTACTGTTCCGGAAGGAATGGGAGAACCTGCAGTTTACGATGGAGAGACAAAACTGGCTGTTCAGAAAACCGCAGACGGCGCATATGTATTCTTTGCAGCAGGCGTACCGGGAAAAGGATATAAGACTTATAACGTGAAAGAAGAAGCAGCAGATACCACACCGACGATGGAAGTATCCACCAAAGTGATGGAAAATGAATTCTTCAAGGTAGAATATAATGAAAAAGGTCAGTTTGCGAAGATCTATGATAAGAAAGCAGAACGAGATGTACTGAAACCGGGTGAAGCCGGTAACGTGATCGTAAGTTACGAAGACCGTCCGCACAACTATGATGCATGGGATGTAAACAATTATTATACAGAAAAATCCTGGGATATCGATCAGGTATCTGCGATGGAAGTCGTGGAAAATGGTCCGGTAAGAGCCTGCGTAAAAGTAGAGCGTAAATATCTGGATTCCACGATCACACAGTTTATTTATCTGTATCATGACATTCCAAGAATCGATATCAAGAATGTAATTGACTGGAAAGAGCATCAGATCTTTGTGAAAGACTACTTCCCGATCGATGTACATACCAACGAAGCTACATTTGATATCCAGTATGGTAACGTAAAACGTGATACCCATGACAATACTTCCTGGGATTTTGCAAAATTTGAAGTCTGCCACCATAAATGGATGGATGTGTCCGAGGATGGCTACGGTGTCAGTATGTTAAATGACTGCAAGTATGGTGTTGGTGTCCGCAATGGTGTGATCGGTATGTCCATGCTGAAATCTGCGATTCATCCGAATCCGGAAGCTGATAAAGAACTGCATGAATTTACTTATTCTATTTATCCACATCAGGGCGGCTGGCGAGAAGCCGGTACGGTAAAACAGGCTTACCAGATCAATAATCCTCTGACCTGCAGCTGGAAAGAGAATGAAGGAGGAACACTTGCTCCGGAATATTCTCTGGTTTCCTCTGATCAGGATAATGCAGTGATCGAGGTTGTGAAAAAAGCGGAAGATTCGGATGCTGTCATCGTTCGTCTGTACGAGTGCTATAACAGAAGAACTCCGGTGACACTAATTTTCGGTAAGGAATTGACATCTGTTGTCGAGTGTAATATGATGGAGGAAGGAGCAGATCCTGTAGAGTTTACAGGAAATCAGGCGACTTTCGAGATGAAACCTTATGAGATTAAGACGTTAAAGGTTACGTTTTAAAAAAGACTGGATTTCAGTCTGAGGTTTCGGGAACTGAATAGATTTTTGGTAGTAACCGGGGACTCCCAGTGTGTATGTTTTGCTTTTCCCCTTGCACTGGGAGGTCACCCGGCTATTATATTTTGCGCGTTTATTAAGAAATTTGGGGGCTTACAGGGGATGTGTGATAGCAGCTCCGGAATACGGGTGACAGGAAAGGGAAGAACAGGAGGCGATTGGAGTGCCATTCAGGATCGTACGCAATGACATTACAAAAATGCATACAGAAGCTATTGTCAACACGGCAAATGAATATGTATCAGTTGGCACCGGCTGTGACAGTGCTGTTTACAAGGCAGCAGGCTACGATAAACTTCTGAAATATCGAAAAGAAAAAATTGGTTTTGTGCCAGAAGGTGGAGCTTTTATCACTCCTGGATTTAATCTTGAGGCAAGGTATATTATTCATGCAGTAAGTCCGCGTTATATGGGAGGAGATCAGGGAGAGGAAGAAAAGCTTCGTTCCTGTTACAGAAAGAGTCTACAGATTGCAAAGGAGAACAGCATAAAATCTATTTCATTTCCCCTTATTTCTACCGGAGGATTTGGGTATCCCAAGGAAGAAGGAATGCGAATTGCAGTAGATGAGATGAATGCATTTTTGCTTAGCAATGAAATGGATATTTTCCTGGTAGTGTTTGATACGAAGGCTACTCAGCTGGGAGAGAAAATTTATCCCGGACTGGAAGCGTATATCGATCAGAACTATGTTAAGGAAGCCAGAAAAAAAGAGTATGGTGATGCTTATGTTCCGATAAGACAAAGCGAACTGGTCTATGACGCGTATCTTACGAACGCTCAGAGGATGGAAAGACGTCAGACTTCCACATTAAAAAAGGAAACGGCAAAGAAATATCTCTCGAAAGAAGTTCGACAAGGCGATAAATTATGTGAAAGTGATGAGACTGCATGCTTTGATTTTGAAGAACAGCACGAGAGCAAACTACCATCCCAACAAGCTGACCGCGTTATGCCTGTGTGTTGGGGCAAAGCTGAATCTGGATGAATCAAAAGATTTGCTGGCAAGAGCAGGATATGCGTTATCGCCCTGTGATAAGACGGATATCATTTTTTCGTATTTCATTGAGAATGAAATTTATGACATGATTGAGCTTGATATTCAGCTGGAGGAGCATGGCTTGCCGTGTATAATTTCATAGAAATTTAAGGTCGCTTTGAAAGCGACCGGTTTGGAAGATCTTTTTCGTATAATGAGTCTGTAAAAAGAAAATACCGCGAGGTGAGAATCGTAAAGGAGGACGAATTTTATGCGTAAAGGATTAACAGAAGTTGTTTCTATTTTAGACAGAAGCGGTTCTATGAGAGGACTTGAGGCGGATACGATTGGCGGCTTTAATTCCATGATTGAGAAGCAGAGCAAAGAGGAAGGCGAAGCCTGCATTTCCACAGTGCTTTTTGATGATCGGCAAGAGGTTTTATATGACAGGGTGCCGGTAGATAAGGTAGAGCCGATGAATGACCGTCAGTATTATGTGAGAGGGTGTACAGCACTTCTCGATGCACTCGGCGGAGCGATTCACCATATTGCAAAGGTTCACAAGTATGCCAGAGAAGAGGACAGACCGGAAAAGACTTTATTTATTATAACAACCGATGGTATGGAAAATGCCAGTCATAAATATTCCTTTCATAAAGTGAAGAAAATGGTTGAGAAGGAAAAAGAGAAGTATGGCTGGGAATTCTTATTCCTGGGAGCTAACATAGATGCAATCGAAGTCGCCGGAAGAGTTGGTATCGGAGCTGACAGGGCGATCAATTATGAATGCGACAGAGAAGGAACTGCTCTGAATTATCAGGTCCTTTCCGAAACCGTATCTGCTGTAAGGAAATCGAGGAGCAGAGTGGAGATGAATCAGACGATATCAGCCTGCTGTGCATCGATCAGAGAGGATTATAAGAAACGTCATAAAAACAGAAGGGCGTAGGGTAAAAGAGGAGCAGCATACCATTAAAATATTAAAAAACCAAAAATGATTTTTCAAAATAAATGGTGGGAGAAAAGAAAACTTGCCTGTGTGTGGGAAATATGGTAGACTCTAAGAAGATGTGTATTCATAGGGAATACATGGAAAAATACAGCCGGGGATATAAGGGCTGGATGAAGAATAATAGACAGGAAAGAGGAATATAGATTATGAAGTTGGGAATTGTTGGACTTCCGAACGTAGGTAAGAGTACATTATTTAACTCACTGACTAAGGCAGGTGCTGAGTCTGCCAATTATCCGTTCTGTACGATTGATCCGAATGTGGGTATCGTGGCAGTGCCGGATGAGAGACTGAAACTGCTGGGGGATTTTTATCATTCCAAGAAGGTGACTCCGGCGGTGATTGAGTTTGTGGATATTGCAGGTCTGGTAAAGGGCGCTTCCAAAGGTGAAGGTCTTGGTAACCAGTTTCTGGCGAATATTCGTGAGGTGGATGCGATTGTCCATGTAGTTCGTTGTTTTGAAGATTCCAATGTTATCCATGTAGATGGAAAGATCGATCCGGTACGTGATATTGAGACAATCAATCTGGAACTGATCTTTTCGGATCTGGAGATTCTGGAGAGAAGAATTGCCAAGACGACAAAGGCAGCCAGAATGGATAAGACAGCAGCGAAAGAGCTGGAACTGCAGCAGAGAATCAAAGCGCATCTGGAAGACGGAAAACCGGCGATCAGCTTGGAGCTGGAAAATGAAGATGAAGAGGCATGGATGCAGGAGTACAATCTGCTGACAGCAAAACCGGTCATTTTTGCAGCAAATGTTTCCGAGGATGATCTGGCGGATGACGGAGCTTCCAATCCGCATGTACAGGCAGTCCGCGAGCTGGCAAAAGAGCAGAACAGCGGTGTGTTTGTCATCTGTGCGGAGATTGAGCAGGAGATCGCAGAGCTGGAAGACGATGAGAAGAAGATGTTCCTGGATGATCTGGGAATTGAGGAGTCCGGTCTGGAGAAACTGATCAAGGCAAGTTATGAACTGCTGGGACTGATGAGTTATCTGACTGCCGGTGAGGATGAGACACGTGCATGGACCATCAAAGTGGGAACGAAAGCACCGCAGGCAGCAGGAAAGATCCATACCGATTTTGAGAGAGGATTTATCAAAGCAGAAGTTGTCAACTATAAAGATCTTCTGGAATCCGGTTCCTATGCAGGTGCGAGAGAAAAAGGTCTGGTCCGCATGGAAGGAAAAGAGTATGTGGTAAAAGACGGAGATGTGATTTTATTCCGTTTCAATGTATAAGTAAATGAGTAGTAAAAAAACGAGGAAAAATGAGGAAAAGTTCGACTTTTCCTCATTTTTTTTCCAAAATTTCCCCTTGTATTCTTTCAACATATGGTTTAGAATAAAGAGCATAAGTGGTAGAAAGTGGAGGAAAGTGGTGCGAAGGGGAGAACGTGTGGCAGCCGATTCCAACAAGCACCCGAAATAAAAGGTTGGGGAGAACCGTTTATTTCATGATTCCGGGGAGTTCCCCGGTACTCAAAGAGGGTAAATTCTATGTTCATGGGAGAGTACAGTCATACAATTGACGCAAAAGGAAGACTTATTATACCGTCTAAGTTTCGCGAAGAACTGGGAGATGAATTCGTGTTAACAAAGGGTTTAGACGGCTGCCTTTCTATTTATCCTATGGAACAGTGGAAAGTCTTTGAGAAGAAACTGGAAGCTTTACCGCTTACAAACAAAAATGCGAGAAAATTTTCACGATTCTTCGTGGCAGGTGCGACGACATGTGAACTGGATCGACAGGGGAGAATTCTGGTACCGGCAACGTTACGGGAATTTGGAGGTCTGGAAAAAGATGTGGTACTCACCGGTAATCTGAACCGGATTGAAGTCTGGAGCAAGGCGAAGTGGAGTGAAAATAATGACTATGATGATATGGATGCGATTGCAGAAGACATGCAGGAGATGGGAATTATCATCTAAAGTCCGGTGAAAGAAAAAGGAGTAAGAGCGTTAGATGGAGTTTAAACACAAATCGGTATTACTGAAAGAAACCATAGACAATCTGAAAGTCAAGCCGGATGGCATCTATGTTGACGGAACTTTGGGAGGGGCAGGACATGCCTCAGAAGTGTGCAAATTATTATCTGCCACGGGGAGATTAATAGGAATAGACCAGGACGATGCGGCAATACAGGCGGCAAGTGAGAGACTGCGGGACTATCAGGATCGCACGATGATCATTCGCAGCAATTATTGCCACATGGTCCCGGAATTGAAAAAAAGGGGAATCAACTCTGTTGATGGTATTGTGCTGGATTTGGGAGTATCTTCCTATCAGCTGGATCATGCAGAACGCGGTTTTACGTATCGGGAGGATGTGCCTCTGGATATGCGTATGGATCAGCGGCAGACCAAGACGGCGGAAGATATCGTAAATACTTACAGCGAGAGTGATCTGTACCGGATTATTCGTGACTATGGAGAGGACAAGTTTGCAAAAAATATTGCAAAACATATCTGTCTGGCAAGACAGGAAGCACCGATCCATACCACAGGAGAATTAACGGAGATTATAAAAAGAGCCATTCCGATGAAAGTCCGGGCAACGGGCGGACATCCTTCCAAGAGAACGTTTCAGGCGCTCAGGATCGAACTGAACCATGAGCTTGATGTTCTGCGCGATTCTCTGGATGGAATGATTGACTTTTTAAATGACGGGGGAAGGATTTGTATCATTACCTTCCATTCTCTGGAAGACCGGATCGTAAAGACGATTTTCCGAAGAAATGAAAATCCATGTACCTGTCCGCCGAATTTTCCCGTATGTGTATGCGGAAAAGTATCCAAGGGCAGAGTGATAACAAGAAAACCGATTCTTCCGTCTGCGGAAGAACTCGAGTGGAACAGTCGCTCACAGAGTGCAAAATTGCGGGTATTTGAACGTCAGATATCCGAAGCAAAGTAAGGAGACAGCAACAATGGCCAGAAAGCAAAACAGAAGGGTAAATTCCAGATCGGAACGAATAGTGGAACAGTATGTCGTGGACGGCAATACGATCCGCAAGATTCAGGCCATACCACAGGAAGAGCCGGAAAGAAAACCGGTTCGACGGTCGACTTCCAGAAATCGTGCGAGAACCAGAGCCATGAGCCGTGGTTATGTGATGTTTCTGGCGGTGGTATCAGCGGCAGCTCTGTTTATGTGTGTCCGTTATCTGCAGATCAAATCTGCAATCACAACACAGAACAAACAGATTGCTACTACGGAATCAGAACTGAGTCAGCTGAAAGCAGACAATGATGCATTATACAACAGTGTAATCTCATCAGTGGATCTGGAAAAGATAAAGGATAAAGCGATGAACGAACTGGGGATGACCTATCCGCAGGAAGATCAGATTTATCAGTTTGATACAGCAGGAAACAGTTATGTACGTCAGTATAAAGATGTACCTGATACGACAAAATAAGGTGGTTACGTGCAAAGAAAAAGAAGAAAGAAAAGAGGCAACGCCCTTTTAACAAGAAAGATAAATAGTAAGATGCGTATGAAGCTGGTATGGCTGTTTGGAATAGTCGTACTGGCTTTCGTAGGTTTAGGCATACGAATTACCGTGATCAATGCCAGCCAGGGAAAACAGTACAGCAAACAGGTACTAAGCCAGTCACAGCAAAAGTATGACAGCCGTGTGATCCCGTTCAAACGTGGGGACATCACCGACAGGAATGGTGTGGTACTGGCGACCAGTGAGAAAGTGTATAAAGTGATCCTGGACTGTAAAGTGGTCAATACCAAAGAAGAGTATGTGGAACCGACAATCAAAGCTCTGGTGGATGTGCTGGGGCTGGATGAGGAAACGATTCGGGAAAAACTGGAAGATGAGACGACAAAGAGCAGCCAGTATCAGATCCTGCAAAGCAATGTGTCCATCAACCAGAAAAAAGCGTTTGAGGACTATACCGATGTGTCCAGCGATGAGGCAAAAGAAACATTGACCAAAGAAGAAATCGCAGAACGTTCCAATGTCAAAGGGGTATGGTTCGAGGAAGATTACCGGAGAGTCTATCCGCTGAATTCCACAGCCAGTCATCTGGTCGGATTTACCTATACGGGAGATACCGCAGACTGGGGAATCGAGGGATATTATTCCAGTACCCTGAACGGTGTCAACGGAAGACAGTTCGGATACTATAATTCCGATGACGATGTGGAGCAGACGATCATCGATCCGGTCAACGGAAACAGCGTACAGTCAACGATTGACCTGAATATCCAGCAGGTAGTAGAAAAATATATCGACAAGTTTATGACCGGTATGGCAAACGGTCCGCGAGGAGAACAGGGAGCCGCCAATGTTGGCGTGGTGGTAGCCAATCCGAAAAACGGTGAGATCCTTGCCATGGCAACCGACAGTCCATACAATCTGAATAACCCGAGAGATCTCACGCCATATTATTCGGACGAAGAGATCAAGCAAATGAAAGACAAGGATGACGGAACGATGCTGGAAGCACTGTACGGCATCTGGCAGAACTATTGTATCAGTGATGCGTTCGAGCCTGGATCGACAGTAAAACCACTGACGATCGGGGCAGCACTGGATGCGGATGTGGTACAGCCGACCGATACCTTTGTCTGCGACGGCTATCAGAAATTTGGGGATACGATGATCCGGTGTTCTATCTACCCGAGAGCGCACGGAACAGAGACCCTGTCGGATCTGATCAAACATTCCTGTAACGATGGTCTGATGCAGATCGGAGCACTGCTAGGTCCGGAGGAATTTCTGAAATATCAGAAAATCTTTAATTTCGGCTCTACTACGGGCATCGATCTTCCGGGAGAAGCTACCGGTATCCTTCATTCCGAAGAAAATCTGTCTTCGGGAAGCACCGAGCTTGCCAGTGCATCTTTCGGACAGGGATATACCTGTACCATGATCCAGGAGATTGCAGCGATCTGTTCGGCGATCAATGGCGGATATTACTATCAGCCGCATGTGGTCAGCAAGATTATGAATGAGGATGGAGATGTCATCAAAGACATCCAGCCGGTGGTAACCAAGCAGACGGTATCCAGCGATGTCTCTGCACTGATTCGTCAGTACATGGGCGCGGTTATGGAGTCGGACGGTACTGGAGCAACAGCGAAAGTAGACGGCTACAGCATGGGCGGAAAGACAGGAACCGCACAGAAATATCCGCGTGAAGATAAAAAATATCTGGTATCCTTTATCGGTTTTGCACCGCTTGATGATCCGCAGGTGGTTGTCTATGTGGTTGTGGATGAACCGAATGCAGAATATCAGGCAGACAGTCTGTATGCCCAGTATCTTTACAAGGGGATTATGACAGAAATCCTGCCATACCTGAATATTTTCCAGGACGAAGAAGTGACGGATAAGACCAATGCCAAGATGAGTTATCTGGAAGAACTGATCAATCAGAAAGTGGAATCCACCGGACAGTCAGACAGCGCAGATGACACCGCGACGGCAGCACCGCCGGAAGACGACAGTGAGACAACGCTCAATAACAAGCAGGAGAGCGACGGTATCACGGACGAAGAAGCGGCAATACAGAGTGGCAATTAAGGAAGATTACGAATATGAATAACCCCGCAAAAGCAGCCATACATTAGATGGAAAGCTTCTGCGGGGTTTCTTTATGAGTAAAAATAAAACGTTTCATAGGAAAAAGACGCTGGTGGTTTTTCTGTGTTGTATCGCGATGCTCGCAGGTCTGATCGGCCGGCTGGTCAGTCTGATGGTGGTACAGTCGGAGTATTATGCGAAAAAAGCCGATGATCTGCATGAGAGAGAGCGTAAGATCAAGGCGGCGAGAGGGCGGATTCTAGATGTGAATGGAACGGTGCTGGCGGATAATAAGACCGTCTGTACGATATCGGTCATCCACAGCCAGATCAAAGAACCGGAAAAGGTGATCGCGATGCTGGTAAAAGAACTGGGGATTGATGAGGCGGGAGCGCGAAAACGGGTGGAAAAAGTTTCTTCGATTGAAAGAGTCAAAACAAACGTGGAGAAAGAAGTGGGGGATAAGATCCGGGAATATCAGCTTGCCGGTGTAAAAGTGGACGAGGATTTTCGAAGATATTATCCATACAATGAACTTGCTTCCCGGGTACTCGGATTTACCGGAGGGGATAATCAGGGGATCATCGGACTGGAAGTAAAATATGAAGAGGTACTAAAAGGGATCAACGGAACCATCTTCACAACGACAGATGCCAGGGGAATCGAACAGAATGGAATCGGAGAAAAACGGAAGGAGCCTGTGGCGGGCTTCGATATTAGCACCAGCCTGGACTATAACATCCAGATGTATGCCCAGCAGGAGGCGGAACGGGTGATGGAACAAAAAGAAGCCGAGAAAGTATCGATTCTGTTATTAAATCCGAAAAACGGGGAGATTTATGCCTGTGTCAACGTCCCCGAGTTCAATTTGAATGATCCCTACACCCTGCCAGCGGGGACGGTCCTTTCTGGTCAGGAGGAGAAAACAGATGCCTTAAACCGGATGTGGCGAAATACCTGTATCAACGATACCTACGAACCGGGTTCCACCTTTAAGATCATCACAGCATCCGCAGGTCTGGAAGCCGGTGTGGTGACATTGCAGGATCAGTTTTCCTGTCCGGGATTCCGGGTGGTGGAAGACCGGCGGATCCACTGTGCGAGAAGAACCGGACACGGAGCCGAGACTTTTGTGCAGGGGGTAGAAAATTCGTGCAACCCGGTATTTATCGATGTGGCGCTGCGGCTGGGAGTGGAAAAATATTATTCTTATTTTGAAAAATTCGGTCTGTTGGAAAAGACCGGTATCGATCTGCCGGGAGAGGCGGGGACAATCATGCACAAAGAGGAAAATATCGGGCAGGTGGAACTGGCGACGATCGCATTCGGACAGTCCTTTCAGATCACGCCGATGCAGCTGGCAACGACAGCCGCTTCCCTGCTTAATGGTGGTGAGCGGATCACGCCACACTTCGGGGTGAAGGTACAGGATCAGGAGGGAAAGGTCATAAAAACGTATGCCTATGAGAAGAAAAAAAGAATCCTGTCTGAGCAGACCTCAGAGAAAATGCGCTACGCTCTGGAAATGGTGGTGAAGGGGGGCGGCGGAAAAAACGGGCAGGTGGAGGGCTATCGGATCGGCGGGAAAACAGCCACTTCCCAGACGCTTCCAAGAAGTGCCAACCGATATATTTCCTCTTTTCTCGGTTTTGCCCCGGCGGACGATCCGGTGATCCTCGGGGTCTGTATCATCTATAATCCGCAGGGAATCTATTATGGCGGAACGATAGCAGCCCCGGTGATGAAAACGATTTTTGAGAATGTGCTGCCGTATCTGGGGATAGAGAAAACGGAAGTCGTGACGGAGGAAAGCAAAACAGAATGACAGAATCCCGGAATTTGCGGAAGCGTGTGGAATAACGGTTGCTGAATAGGGGGAAAAGTATTATACTTAGAACGTAAAAAAACTGAACAGAAAAATGTTCATAATGTACGAGGTGAAGTATGGATTTTAAAATTGTGATACCGGTGATTATTTCTTTTGTGATCAGTGTGATTTTGGCACCCGTGATTATTCCGTTTCTGCGGAGACTGAAAGCGTCCCAGACGGAACGTACCGACGGTGTGAAGTCTCATCTTTCCAAAGCGGGAACCCCGACGATGGGTGGTCTGATCTTTCTGATCGCAGTAACAGTGACATCTTTGTTTTATGTAAAAGATTATCCGAAGATCATTCCGATCTTATTCCTGACGCTGGGATTTGGTCTGATCGGATTCCTGGATGATTATCTGAAAGTTGTGCTGAAACGTTCCGACGGACTGCTTCCGGCACAGAAGATGGCAGGACAGATCGTGGTAACTGCAATTTTTGCTTTTTATCTGATTCGTTTTACCGATGTGAAACTGACACTGCTGGTACCGTTCAGCCATGGTTATTACTGGAACATCGGCTGGGTGGCAGTACCGCTGTTATTTGTAGCGGTGATCGGTACGGTAAACGGTGTAAACTTTACAGACGGACTGGACGGTCTTGCATCCAGCGTGACCGTGATGGTTGCAACATTCTTTACGGTTGTGGCAGTGGGAACACAAAGCGGTATTGAACCGATCACCTGTGCGGTTGTCGGTGCGTTGATGGGATTTCTGCTGTTCAATGTATTTCCTGCGAAAGTATTTATGGGAGATACCGGATCTCTGGCACTGGGCGGATTCGTTGCAGGTACTGCCTATATGTTACAGATGCCGCTGTTTCTGATCCTGGTAGGTCTGATCTATCTGATCGAGGTAGCTTCTGTTATGATCCAGGTTACTTACTTTAAAAAGACCGGTGGAAAGAGATTCTTTAAAATGGCACCGATCCACCATCATTTTGAACTGTGTGGATGGTCTGAGACAAGAGTTGTGGCAGTATTCTCCATCATCACAGCCATCCTGTGCATGATCGGTCTGCTGGCACTGTAATGGATGTACCCTCGGAGTCTTTTTTGCACTTGCTTTTGTGGCTGATTTTCCGCCAGTTGCACCCAAATTTCATCAACGTACGTACCGCGTACGCCTCAGAAATTTGGATGCAACTGACAAAAAATCTTCTCACAAAATCAAGCACAAAAAAGATTCCGAGTGTACATAAGAAAAAAACGGGGAGAGAACCATGAAGTTAGAAGGAAAACGTGTATTAGTATTTGGTGCTGGTATCAGTGGTATCGGTGCAGCGGATCTGCTCTGTAAAGTGGGAGCGTGTCCGGTGATTTATGATGGAAATGACAAACAGGATCCGGAGGCGATCAAAGCCAGACTGGAACAGCCGGAGAATGTGGATATTATTCTCGGAGAACTGCCTGAAGAGGCGAGAAAAACACTGGATCTGGTAGTGATGAGTCCTGGAGTTCCGACGGATCTTCCGATTGTGAAGACACTTCGCACACAGGGACTTCCGATCTGGGGTGAGGTAGAACTTGCTTATCAGATGGGCAAAGGAAAAGTCCTGGCGATCACAGGAACCAACGGAAAGACAACGACAACTGCCATGCTTGGAAAAATCATGAGTGATTATCTGGACAGTGTCTATGTGGTTGGAAATATTGGAACACCGTATACTTCTGTAGCTCTGGACACAAAAGAAGAGACTGTGACAGTGGCGGAAATCAGTAGCTTCCAGTTAGAGACCATCCAGGACTTCCAGCCTGCAGTCAGTGCAATTTTGAATATCACAGAGGATCATCTGAACCGTCATCATACGATGGAAGAATATATCCGTGTGAAAGAACTGATCACCAGCAACCAGACAAAAGATCAGGTCTGTGTACTGAATTATGAAGATGAGGTGCTGAGAACTTTCGGGGAAAGCGGACAGGTGAAAGCAAAAGTTGTGTATTTTTCCAGCCTCAGAGAACTTTCACAGGGTATTTTCTTGAGAGGAAAAGAGATTGTTTTAAGAGCCGGAGAAAAAGAATTCGTGATCACGACCACAGACCGCCTGAAGATCCTTGGCCGACATAACCACGAAAATACAATGGCGGCAGCAGCTATGGCATATTATGCAGGTGTTCCGGTGGAAAATATCAAAAAAAGTGTGGAAAACTTTGTGGCAGTAGAGCACCGGATCGAATATGTGACAGAGAAAAACGGAGTCGTATATTATAACGATTCCAAAGGAACCAACCCGGATGCGGCTATCAAAGGAATCCAGGCCATGGACCGTCCGACACTGCTGATCGGTGGAGGATATGACAAACAGTCTTCTTACGACGAGTGGATCGAAGCTTTTGACGGAAAAGTCCGTTTCCTGGTGCTGATTGGTCAGACGAGAGAAAAGATCGAAGAAACTGCTCACAAGTGTGGTTTTATGAATACGATCCTGGCGGACAATCTGGAAGAGGCTGTAAAGATCTGTGCCGAAAAAGCGAACAAAGGTGATGCAGTCCTCTTATCACCGGCATGTGCAAGCTGGGGACAGTTTGATAATTACGAACAGCGTGGCCGGATGTTCAAAGAATATGTATACGCCCTGCCGGAAGCAGATGCGTAACGAGAGCCGGAGGGTATGGAGCCTTCAGGTGGAAGAAGGAGGAACGGTGCAGGAAGTCCTGCGAAGACAGGCAGGTTTCACGAAAAAAGAGATCAGCCGTGCAAAATTTCTTCCTGACGGAATCCGGAAAAATGGCATCCGGTGCAGAGTGACGGAAAAAACGCTGCCCGGTGACATCATAGAGATCCTGCTGGAGACGGAAACACAGTGTTCCGGTCATCTGACAGCCAACACAGAGGTCCTGGACATTCTTTACGAAGACCAGGACCTTTTAGCTGTCAATAAACCGGCAGGTGTGGTCACGCACCCGCAGGGCGGTCACTACGAAGACACTCTGGCAAACCAGGTAAGCGCTTATTATGCTTCCCGGCAGGAGTCCCACACCGTCCGCCCCATCGGCCGCCTGGACAAAGACACCTCCGGCATCGTCCTCTTCGCCAAAAACCAGATCGCAGCCGCCAGACTGCAAAAACAGAGAGAGCGGAGAGAATTCCGGAAAACTTATCTTGCTGTCACCCAGCTTCCGCAGAACAGAAAAGACGATGCCCGGAACATCGACCAGGAAAAGAAACGTGAAATAGAAAAAGAGTACGAGAAGGAGATCATGGAAAAAAACGAAGCAGAAAAATTCCCCGGCTGGAACGAAATCACCCGGCGCCTGGAAGATCTTGGAACCACATCAGACACAGATGCCTGGACCCTGATTGACACCCCAATGTCCCCCGACCCGGAAAACCACCTTCGCATGATCTCCACCCCTCTCGGCAAACCCGCCAGAACCCTCTATAAACCCCTCTGGACCGGCAAAGTAACACAATGCCTCGCCCTCCACCTGGAAACCGGAAGAACCCACCAAATTCGCCTCCACATGGCTACCCAGACCTGCCCGCTCCTGGGCGATCCCCTCTACGGCGGCCCCCAAACCCAACTCCACCGCGCAGCCCTCCACGCCTACCAGGTAACCCTGCGTCAACCCTACACCGGCGAGAAACTCCACCTAACCGCCCCCATCCCGGAAGACCTCCGGAACTTGAGCTTAGAATAAACAAAAACAGAACAATTATCGCAGTAATTGGGAATGTGGAGTGTAGAAATCGAAATTGGATAATAACTGAGAAAAATAAAATACCTTGAGAATAAATGCTTTTACAATTACATATATTCTCAAGGTATTTTATATAAACAATGCAAAAGAGAAGAAGATTAATAAAGTTTTATAAACATACAAATTAAATTTCCTTTCAACTTTATCATCCTCCCATTCCAGTTCACAGCAAAAAACAATTCGTCTTGAGCAATCAAACTTTCTTAATCCAACTTAATTTCCTTCCACAACTTACTATAATAATTCTGTGTCCCCTGATCCAACGACTTAAAAATCTCACAATTATCCAACACATCACTAGGTGGAAACAGCGCCGGGTCCTCCGTATACTTCGCCGGCAGAATCTCCGCCAGCTTCTTGTTCGGCGTTCCATAATGATTATACTCAAAACTGATCTTCGAAATCTCTACCTCTAACAGATAATTCAGAAACTTCTCCGCATTTTCCGTATTCTTACAGTCCTTCGTGATCGCCCAGGAATCCACCCAGACATTCGACCCCTCTTTCGGAACCACATAAGCCAGATCCTCATTATACTCCGTCGCATAAGGAGCCTCCCCGGAATACACCAGCGCGATCGCCGCATTTTCCGCGATCATCTCATCACGGGCGGAATCAAGCAGATACGCCTGTACCATCGGGCGCTGCTCCTTCAACATTGCTTCCGCTTCATCCAGCTCATCGGTATTATCCGTATTGATCGAATAACCAAGCAGCTTCAGCGCCGGAACGAACGAATCCCGGACACTGTTTTCCATGATGATCTGTCCGCTGTATTTTTGATTAAAAAGAATATCCCAGGAATCCACCTCCTCGTCCACCAGCCGGGTATTATAAAGGATACCGAGCGTACCCCAGTAATGCGGGATCGTATATTTATTTTCCGGGTCAAACGACTTCGAAAACTCCCAGAGATGCTCATCCACATTGGCAGCATTCGGAATATTATCAAAATTGATCGGGAGCAGTTCATCCTCCTGACGAAGCTTCTCCAGAATATAATCGGAAGAACAGATCACATCATAGTCTACGATGTCTGCCTTGTATTTCATATACATTTCTTCCGGGGATTGATACTCTTCATACAGGATCTTGATCCCGGTCTCCTCCTCAAAAGAATCAATGATCGAAGAATCCAGGTAATCTCCGTAGTTAAAAACTACTAAAGAATTGTTCTTGTTGTAACCGCAACCACCCAGAAGCAGCAGGGATCCGGCAAGGGCAGGTATCACCAATAATTTACATTTCATCATCATGAGTCTCCTTTACACTTCTATGCTGCTTTTTCTTCCGGATAAGAAGTTAAAGAGCAGCAGAAGAACAAGAATCAGCAGGAACAGAAGCGTGGAAAGAGCATACATTTCCGGCTGGATACCACGTTTTACTTCAGAGTAAACCAGCGTGGAGATCGTATTGATTCCCGGACCTCTAGTAAAATATGTGATTACAAAATCATCCATCGACATTGTAGCCGCCATCAGAAAACCGGACATGATACCCGGCATCAGTTCCGGCCAGCAGACCTTGAAAAAGGCATACAGCGGGGTGGCTCCGAGATCGAGTGCGGCTTCATACGCATTCTTATTCAGGGTACGAAAACGCGGCAGGACATTCAGGATCACATACGGGACACAGAATGTCACATGACCGATAAAAACGGTCGTAAATCCCAGTTTGATAAACCGGATAAATAACAGTGTCAGGGACAGTGCGGTCACGATCTCTGCATTTAACATCGGGATATTGGTAGCTCCCAGCATGATTGAATAATTCCGTTTTTTCATCGCGTTGATACCGATCGCGCCAACCACACCGATGACGGTGGCAGCCAGTGCAGCACCGAAAGCCAGCGCGAGCGTAGTGGTAAATGCATCCACGATCCGGCTGTTCTCAAACAGGTTTGCATACCACTGCAGGGTAAACCCACGCCAGGTGACTCTGGCTTTGGATTTGTTAAAAGACAGTACGATCAGAACAATAATCGGCAGATACAACAACAGAAAGATGAATGCCATATACAGCCGTTTGGCCCATGTTTTTACCATATGTTATTTCCTCCTTCTGATTTGTCAAAGACGGACATCAGTCCCATGCTGATCAGGGTAAATACCAGAAGCACAAAAGAAAGTCCGCTGCCGAGGTTCCAGTTAAAGTTATACGTGAATTCCTGCTCGATGATATTACCGATCAGTAAGGTGTTCGATCCGCCCAGGATATTCGAGATCACGAACGAAGTCATGGAAGGAACGAATACCATCGTGATACCGCTGATGACTCCCGGAAGAGACAGTGGGAAAATGATCTTTCGCAAAATCGTAAAATAGCTGGCTCCGAGATCCTTTCCGGCCTCCACCACATCGTCACCGATGGAAGACAGAGAGTTGTAGATCGGAAGGATCATAAACGGCAGATAGTCATAAACCATGCCGATCAGAACCGCCTGGAACGTGTAGATGATATGCACCTTCGGAAGATGCAGGAAACCAAGCAGGGTATTTAACACACCGTTGTTGGACAGGATCAGCTGCCACGCCATGGTCCGCAGCAGAAAGTTCATCCACATCGGAAGAATAAAGAGAAAAATAACAAAATTACTTTTCTTTAAGTTCAGGCTGCAAAGCACCAGTCCCAGCGGGTACGCCAGGAGAAAGCAGATCAGGGTGGTCAAAACCGCCATCTTGATCGAGGTCCACAGGGATTTCAGATGGACGGGTTCTGCGATGGCAAGGACATTTGCCAGGGTAAATCCGCCGTCTGCGGAGGTAAATGCGTAGTAAAGTACCAGTCCCAGCGGGATCATGGTAAATCCGATGATCCACAGGATATAGGGAAAGGCAAACCAGGTTTTCTTTGAACTATTCATTGATATCCACCGCCTTTGCATCATCGGATTCCGGTTTGTGCATGATCTGGATATTGAACGGTTTGACAAAGATACCGACTTCACGGTCCACCGGATACATATCCGTGCTGTGTACCAGCCATTCAAAACCATTTGCCATAACGGTCATCTCGTAGTGTACGCCTTTGAAGATGACGGAAGTTACGCGGCCTTTGATGATGCCGACTTCCGGCTCCACCAGTTCCACATCTTCCGGGCGGATAACCACATCGACAGGGTTGTTTGTTCCGAAGCCTTCGTCCACGCATAAGAATTTGGCACCGAGAATCTCCACCAGACGATCCTGGATCATCGTGGCACCAAAAAGGTTGCTGTCACCGATAAAGTCGGCAACGAAAGCATTCTGCGGCTCGTTGTAGATATCTTCCGGTGTACCGATCTGCTGGATATAACCGCCGTTCATGACGACGATCGTATCGGACATCGTGAGGGCTTCCTCCTGATCGTGGGTAACGTAGACAAAGGTGATGCCCAGCTCATTTTTCAGACGGATCAGTTCGTACTGCATGTCCTGACGCATCTTGAGATCCAGCGCGCCGAGCGGTTCGTCGAGAAGAAGCACCTTCGGTTCGTTGACGATGGCGCGGGCGATGGCGATTCGCTGCTGCTGACCACCGCTTAACGCATCGATTTTACGTTTTTCATAGCCGTCAAGATTCACCAGTTTCAGTGCGTATTTGATCTTGTCATCGATATAGGCTTTGCTTTTTTTCTTTATCTTGAGACCGAAAGCAATATTTTCCGCGACGTTCATATTCGGGAACAGGGCGTATTTCTGAAAGACGGTGTTTAACTGGCGTTTGTTGGGGGCCAGTTGTGTGATATCTTTTCCGTCAAAGATGACATTTCCCTCATCCGGGAATAAAAAGCCGCCGATGATCCGCAGAGTTGTGGTCTTGCCGCAGCCGGACGGACCGAGAAGGGTGAGAAATTCGTTCTTACGGATATAGAGATTCAGATCGTCGAGGATCTTTTCTCCGTCAAAGATTTTTGTAATATGCTGTAAATCTATTAATCGATTGCTCATAGTCTCTCCTTTTTATCATTAGAAATTTGGAGGGGAGGAGACCCACAGGATCGTAGCACCCCATTTCCCTGCTTCCAGCCAGTGTTCCTGGTTGGCGGGAAAATAAAACGTTTCACCTTTTTGTACGCGGTAGGTTTTCTTGCCCAGTGTAAGAAGGATATTTCCTTCGAGGACGTACCCCATTTCTTCTCCCACATGGGGCGACTCGATACAGGAGCGTCCCCGGGGGGCAAGGGTCATACGAATGGGTTCCATCTGATTTTTCTGTGCGTTTGGAACCAGCCATTCGATCTGATGCCCGAGTTCGGGATCATCTTTCAGAAAATAATCTTCCTCCCGAAAGACGATCTGCTCCGGCGTGTCATCCGTAAAAAATTCCTGGAGGCTGCTGCCAAGACATTGCAGGATATCCGCAAGGGTACTGATGGAGGGAGAGGTGAGATTTCGCTCAACCTGAGAGATAAACCCCTTGGTAAGCTCCGCCCGGTCCGCCAGTTCCTGCTGGGTCAGTCCGTTCTGCGTTCGCAGACTTTTCAGTTTTGTTCCAATATCCATAAAAACTCCTTTGAAAAAACACACGAAAATCCCGATTATCAGCCATGTAGCAGGTAAAAAGATCCGCCTTACTGATAATCGGGAAAGTATTGTATTACTAAATTTCATGTTTACTATTGTTAAAACTAATTATAAAAAAAAATCAGTATTTGTCAATGGGATTTTATAAAAAAAGTACTGAATATTTTTACGGTTCATAGACTGAAAAAAAAGCGTGTAAAATCCATGAAAAAAGAAAGAAAAATCGGGCAGGCAGATGAGCTTCTTACCCTTTTTGTCATGGCACTGACAGCGGTGGGACTGCTTCTTTTATATAGTACAAGTACATATAATGGAGAGGTAAAGTTTCAGGATGCGGGATATTACCTGAAAAAACAGTTATTTGCCAGTGTGCTGGGGATGGCGGCATTCTTTGTGATGGCGCGGATCGACTATCACCGGGTGGCAGCATTTGCCACGCCGCTGTATCTGTGTTCCATTGCGCTGTCCACGGCGGTTCTTTTTGTCGGAAGATCGTATAACGGATCGAAGCGGTGGCTGGCACTCGGACCGCTCTCGTTTCAGCCGGCGGAATTTGCCAAGGTGGCGGTGGTACTTTTTCTGGCATCCCGGATCAGTAACCGGAAGAAAAAGACGGACACTATCTGGTTTATGATCCAGACGATGGCGGCGCTCTTGCCGATCGTCGGGCTGGTAGGTACGAATAACCTGAGCACGGCGATCATCATTCTGGGAATCGGTGTGATCCTGATCTTTGTGGCACATCCGCGCTATCTGCCTTTCCTTGGCATCGGCACGGCGGGGATCGGATTTATCGTGATCTTTTTAAGTATGGAAAGCTACCGGCTCGAACGCCTTGCCATCTGGCGGGATCCGGAAAAATATGAGAAAGGATTTCAGACGATCCAGGGACTGTATGCGATCGGAAGCGGCGGGATCTTCGGGCGGGGGATGGGAAACAGCCTGCAAAAACTCGGGTTTGTACCGGAAGCACAGAATGATATGATCTTTTCTATTATCTGTGAGGAAACCGGGCTTTTCGGGGCGATTCTGGTCATCCTTCTTTTTGCCTGTCTGATCTGGCGGCTTATGGTGGCGGCGGTCCGTGCGGGGGATCTTATGGGGGAACTGATCGGTGCAGGGATCATGGGGCATATCGCAATCCAGGTGATCCTGAACATCGCCGTTGTGACAAACACGATCCCAAATACCGGGATCACGCTGCCGTTTATCAGTTACGGAGGAACTTCGGTGCTGTTTCTGCTGGGGGAGATGGGGCTCGCGCTGTCAGTCACCAGATACTCCCGGGCAGCATAGAATAAGATAACAGGGCATGTGGGAGCAAACGAGTGAGTGAAATATGGATGCGTGGAAATGGTCCGCTGGAAGGAGAAGTAAAGGTTCAGGGATCGAAAAATGCTGCCCTGCCAATGATGGCGGCTGCAGTGCTGCATGAGGGAGTGACCGTGCTTCACAACTGTCCCCGGATCGCGGATGTGTTTGAGATGGAGGCAATTTTGCAGTCGCTGGGAGTAAAGACAGCGTGGAAGGATCACACCCTGATGATGGACTGTAAAAAGATCCGGGAGAGCGGGATTCCGGGGGAAGAGACGCGCACGATGCGATCCTCAATCCTCCTGCTCGGCAGTATGCTGGGGAGGTGTAAACGGATCCGGATCGGTTATCCGGGCGGCTGTACGATCGGAGCGCGTCCCGTCAACCTGCATCTGGAAGCGATGAAAAAAATGGGAGCGGAGATCCGGGAGACGGAGGGAGAGATCTGTGGGGAATGTCCGGAGGGACTTTCCGGCGCACATATCCGTTTCCCGATTTCCAGTGTGGGAGCTACGGAAAATGCACTCCTTGCGGGCGTTACAGCGAGAGGGGAAACGCTTCTGGAAAATTGTGCCCGGGAACCGGAGATTCAGCATCTTTGTTGCTTTTTACAGGCGATGGGGGCGGAGATCCGGGGAATCGGCACAGGAAAGATCTGGATGCGGAGAGCTGCGGCACTGCGGGATGTGGAATATACGATCCCGTCCGACCGGATCGTTGCGGGAACCTGTCTGTATGCGGCGGCAGCGACCCGCGGGCAGATCAGTCTGAAAGATGTGGATCCGCGGGAAATGCGATCCGTGCTTACCGTATATGAGAAAATGGGTGGACAATGGGAGATGAGGAGTGGTACACTAAGGGCGAACGCAGCCGGGATCCGCTTTCCGGTGGAAAAAGTGAGTACCATGCCGTATCCCGGATTTCCGACGGATATGCAGTCGATTCTGATGGCGGTGCTTCTGACAGTTCCGGGGGAGAGCCGGATCGAGGAAACCATTTTTGAAAAACGGTTCCAGATCGTGGAGGAACTGGAAAAAATGGGCGGCAGGGTAACGGTCAGCGGCAGGCAGGCGGTTATTTCCGGTGGCAGACAGCTGACGGGGGCAGCCGTATGTGCCCGGGAACTGCGTGGAGGAGCCGCACTTGTGGTGGCGGGGCTTTCGGCACAGGGAGAAAGTGTCGTGAAGCATGCGGAATATATCGAACGGGGATATGAACATCCGGATCAGCTGTTCGGGCAGCTGGGAGCGGTAATCAGAATAAGGGAACAGGTGGAAAAATGAAAAAAAAAATCAGAAAGAGAAGACTGACAAAAGAAGGAAAAATGCTTACAGCCGGAGCCGTGGCAGTCATAGTGCTGCTGGCTCTGGGGGCGTTTTTCTTTCTGTTCAGAGTAGATAACGTATATGTGGTTGGAAGTACCAGATATACGGATGACCAGATCAAGGAATATGTGCTGACAACACCGATGACATCCAACACGGTTCTTGCGATGCTCTTCCAGAAACATACAAATGCAGAAAATATTCCGTTTGTGGATTCCTTTGATCTTGAGCGGGTCAACGCCCATACGCTTCGGATTCACGTAAACGAGAAGAAAATCGTCGGCTATATCGCGCAGGGAACGGACAGGCTGTATTTTAATAAGGATGGACTGGTTGTGGAAGTGACACCGATGGAACAGGAAGAAATCGATGCGCTGAATCAGGAAGAGGAAGAACTGAACCAGTTAAAAGAACAGGCGGCGCAGGAGGCAGCTGCACAGGAAGCGGATGCGGCGCTGGAATCTCTGACCGGAGAAAGCACGGATACCACGGACGGTACAGATACGGAGGATGCACAGGAAGAGGGTACCGACAGTGAGACCGCGCAGGCAGACAATGCCGATGACCAGGTACTGCAGGCGGTGGAGTCCGATTCCGGCAATGAAAATGCGACAAAGTTCAAGGCAGCGGTAACGGATGTGCCGCGAGTGATCGGCATTACGGACAAGACAAGCGGGATCGCGCTTGGCGATACGATTCCGGCGGTTGCCGACGGCATCTACAATACGATCCTCGGAATCACCCGAATGGTGGAAAAATACGAGATTTTGCCTGAGATGCTGTGTTTCAATGAGAATCAGGAGATCATTCTGGTGTATAACAGTGGAAAGATCCACTGCAATCTGGGAAAAGACAGACTGCTGGAAGAAAAAATCACCCGGGTGGCAGCGATTCTTCCGAAATTAACGGATTTTACAGGGATCCTTCATCTGGAAGATTACGATACGGACATCACCAACATTATTTTCTCGAAAGAGACACTGTATACACTGAAAATGGAGATCGCACAGATCGAGGGAAAAGATTTCAGTGAGGAGACGACGGATCCGGGACAGGATGCAGCCACAGACCCGGCGGCAGATACAGCGGATACAGAAGGGGATACAGCTGCCCAGGATGCGGGTTCGGATCCTGCAGCTTCCGGTGAAGATACGCAGGATGGCGACACACAGGAAGATACAGCCGCGGACGGAAGTGATGCCGGTACGACGCAGGATGCTTCGGGACAGGAGTCAGAAAGCGCCGGAAAAGCAGACGGAGCTTCGCAAAGCGGTGCAGATTCATCCGGCACACAGCAAACTGCCGGGGAGTAAACCGCAGGAAAACAAAAATCCGGAAAAACCTTACAAAATTCGAAAAAAAGTATGAAATCTGAAAAAAATAGTTGATTAATCAGAAAAGAAATTATATTATATAACCATATGTAACTCTTTAAGATAAGGCAAAAGTACCCTGAAGGGAATAAATATAAGCGCAAGCAAAGAAGGAGGAAGTACTTTGTTAGAGATTATGACAAATGAGGCGGAATCATCTGCAAAGATTATAGTAATTGGTGTAGGTGGAGCCGGTAATAATGCAGTAAACCGCATGGTAGAAGAAACAATCGGCGGTGTGGAGTTTATCGGAGTGAACACTGATAAACAGGCTTTGACTCTTTGCAAAGCTCCTACCGTATTACAGATAGGTGAGAAACTGACAAAAGGTCTTGGAGCCGGAGCAAAACCGGAGATCGGTGAAAAAGCGGCAGAAGAGAGCATGGAAGAGATCCGTCAGCTGATGGAAGGTGCTGACATGGTATTCGTTACCTGTGGTATGGGTGGCGGAACCGGAACAGGTGCTGCACCGGTTGTTGCAGGCATCGCAAAAGAGATGGGCATCCTGACCGTTGGTGTTGTAACAAAACCGTTCCGTTTTGAGGCTAAAACCCGTATGAGCAACGCTCTGATGGGAATTGATAAATTAAAAGACAACGTAGATACTCTGATCGTTATCCCGAACGACAAACTGCTTGAGATCGTTGACCGTCGTACTACAATGCCGGAAGCACTGAAGAAAGCAGACGAAGTTCTGCAGCAGGCAGTACAGGGCATCACAGACCTGATCAACATGCCGGCACTGATCAACCTGGATTTCGCAGATGTTCAGACTGTTATGAAAGACAAAGGAATCGCTCATATCGGTATCGGCGAGGCAAAGGGCGACGACAAAGCACTCGAAGCTGTACAGCAAGCTGTATCCAGTCCGCTGCTTGAGACAACCATCCAGGGTGCAAGCCATGTGATCATTAACATCTCCGGAGATATCTCTCTTATGGATGCAAACGATGCTGCAAGCTATGTACAGAACCTGGCAGGCGAAGATGCAAACATCATCTTTGGTGCCATGTACGATGATACCGCAGTAGATTCCGCTAAGATCACCGTTATCGCAACAGGACTGAACGATGCTACTGCAAAACAGGCAAGCGTAAGCAAAGCTTCTGCAGTAACTGCTCAGCCGGTACAGACTGTACCGGTAAAAGAAGCAGCACCGGAAAAACCTGCATTTTCTCAGGGCATGACAATGCCGAGCTTCCAGATGCCAAAAGCAAATCCGGGAGCACCGACCAGCAGTACTGTTCCGAGAAAAGATATCCAGATTCCGGATTTCCTGAAAAGAAGATAAAACAGAAAAGTAACGAACCCCGGGGGCTTAACTCCGGGGTTTTTTGACTTTAATAGAAAAAAACACCTGAAAAACGAACAGAAAGGAATGAACATGGAAAAAAAAGAATTACTGTTGATTCATGGAACGGATTATAAAGCGATGACAAAAGAGATCCTGCATGCGGCAGAACTTTCCGCACAGATCGGAGCGCGGGATAAAAAAATCGGGATCAAGCCGAATCTGGTGGCACCGTCGGAGGCTTCCTGGGGGGCGACGACGCATCCGGAAGTTGTGGCGGGAATCATCGAATATCTGCAGGAGGCGGGATTTCAGAATCTCATCATGCTGGAAGGATCCTGGGTGGGGGATAAGACGAGAGAATCCATGGAAGTCTGTGGATATGATCGCCTGAGCGAAACGTATCAGGTTCCCTTTAAGGATATGCAGGCAGATCCCGGAGAACTGACGGAGTGCGGCGGGATGGAGCTGGAGATCTGCCGGGAGGCAAAGAGCCTGGACTTTCTGATCAATGTGCCGGTGATGAAGGGGCATTGCCAGACGAAGATCACCTGTGCGCTGAAAAATATGAAAGGACTGCTTCCAAACCGGGAAAAACGTCATTTTCACGCGATGGGACTGCATAAACCGATCGCTCATCTGGCAGTCGGTCTGCCGCAGGATTTTATTCTGGTTGACAATATCTGCGGGGACTGGGATTTTGAGGACGGAGGCAATCCGGTAGAGATGAACCGTCTGATCGCCGGAAGAGACCCGGTGCTGGTTGATGCATTTGTCTGCCAGGAGATGGGCTATGCGGTGGAAGAAGTGCCGTATATCCGGATGGCAGAAACGCTGGGAGCAGGATGCGCAGACTGGACACACGCCCGGATCCGGGAACTGAATCCACCGGTTTCGCAGGTGGTAAAGACCGGAAGGAGAAAAGTCGTGGAAGTCGCGGATGCGGTAGAAGAGGTGGAATCCTGCAGTGCCTGCTACGGATATCTGATCCCGGCACTCGACCGGTTAAAAGAAGAAGGACTTCTGGAAAAACTGGATACGAAGATCTGTATCGGACAGGGCTATCGGGGGAAAACAGGAACACTGGGAATCGGCAGCTGTACCAGAGGATTTGCCACGTATCTGAAGGGATGTCCGCCTACTGATGAGGAAATCTATCATTTTCTAAAAAAATGTATACAGGAAAAAGAAGAACGGATATAATAAGGAGGACAGGCAATTGCCTGGAAAATAATGTTTCTGTACGCAAAAAGACAGAAAAAAAGGAGGAACATGCTGTGAAGATTTTATTTTATGATACGAAAAGTTATGATAAAGAGTCGTTTGAAGCAAAAGCAAAAGACTATCCGGATATTCAGATCGAATATCTGAAATCCGAACTGGTTCCGAGCACTGCAAAACTGGCAAAAGGTTACGATGCGATCTGTGCATTTGTCAGCAGTGATGTGGGAACCGAGACGATCGAGGTTCTGCATGCATGCGGTGTTAAACTGATCCTGATGCGCTGTGCGGGATTTAACAATGTAGATGTGGAAAAAGCGGCTGCGTGTGGAATCAAAGTGATGCGTGTGCCTGGATATTCTCCGGAAGCCGTAGCGGAACATGCGATGGCACTGGCACTGGCTGCCAACAGAAGAATCCATAAAGCGTACGTGAGAGTCCGTGAAAATGACTTCAGCCTTGGCGGTATGCAGGGGGTAAACTTCTATAAGAAAACAGCCGGTATCGTGGGAACCGGTAAGATCGGTGCGGCAATGGCAAGAATCTGCCATGGATTCGGTATGAATGTCATTGCGTATGATAAATATCAGAATCCGGCACTGGATTTTGTGACCTATGTATCTCTGGACGAGCTGCTGGCGCAGAGTGATCTGATCTCCCTTCACTGCCCGCTGATGGATGAGACTTATCATATGATCAACCGGGAATCCATCCAGAAGATGAAAGACGGTGTGATCCTCGTCAATACTTCCCGTGGCGGTCTGGTAAAAACAGCGGATCTGATCGAGGGTATCCGCGCGAGAAAGTTCTTCGCTGTCGGCTTGGATGTATACGAGGAAGAGAAAAGAAATGTATTTGAGGACCGTTCGGATGAGATCATGGAGACCTCCATCACCGCAAGACTGCTGTCCTTCCCGAATGTCATTATCACTTCCCATCAGGGATTCTTTACTTACGAAGCACTGGATGCGATCAGCGAGACTACACTGAACAATGCGATGGCATTCACAAAAGGCGAAAGAACAGGAAATGAAGTGGAAGTTGAGTAAAAAAGCATTGAATTTCCACCGGTATTATATTATAATGGAATCGATTTAGAAATAAATAACATGAAAAGCATGGATGAAGAAAGTAATGCAGTCAGATCCTTACAGAGAGAGAAATGTATGGTGGAAGTTTCTTATGGAGAGTTTGCAGGAAAACCACTTCTGAGCTGTGCGTAGAAGGATGTATTTCATCCGAAGCGTTACCGGGTTGCTCTGTTATCGGCAGTAAGAGAAAAAATAAGGTGGAACCGTGCATAACAGCACCCTTAGGTGGCAATCTGTCATCTGAGGGTGCTTTTTTACGCGAGTACCGCGATAACGAGTAAAATTCGCGAAGCGTATTTTATCTCGTCGCGCGTTGATAATCTGAAAAAGGAGAAGAAAAATGGTAAATTTTAAAGAAGATGAACAGTTAAAAACACTGAACCATTCCTGCGCCCATGTGATGGCTCAGGCGATCAAACATCTGTATCCACAGGCAAAGTTCTGGGTTGGACCGGTTGTTGCGGAAGGATTCTATTATGATATCGATCTTGGCGATGATGTGATCCGTGATGAGGATATTGAAAAGATCACAAAAGAGATGAAAAAAGTGGTAAAATCCGGAAAAAAGATCATTCGCCGTGAAGTTTCCAAAGAAGAAGCCCTGGAAATGTTCGCCGATGATCCGTACAAACTGGATCTGATCGCAGATCTGGAAGACGGAAATATCACCGTTTACGATCAGGGAGACTTTACCGACCTCTGTCGTGGACCTCACGTAGACAACGTAAAACTCTGTAAACATTTCAAACTGATCCGTCACTCCGGTGCTTACTGGAAAGGTGACAGCAAGAACAAGATGCTGCAGCGTATCTACGGTGTATGTTTCCCGACCGCAGAAGAGCTGGAAGCACATCTGCAGTTGCTCGAGGAAGCAAAAGAGAGAGATCACAGAAAGATCGGAAAAGACATGAACCTGTTCATGGTAGACGATCTGGTTGGACGTGGTCTGCCGATGTTCCTGCCGAAGGGATATACAATCTGGCAGGAGTTGGAAAACTATATCAAAGAAAAAGAGCGTAAACTGGGTTACCTGCACGTTATGACACCGTGTGTTGGTACGGTAAACCTGTATAAGACTTCCGGGCACTGGGATCACTACAAAGAGAACATGTTCCCGCCGATGGAGATGGAAGGAGAATCTTTCGTTCTTCGTCCGATGAACTGCCCGCACCACATGATGATCTATGCAAACAGAAGACATTCTTATAAAAACCTGCCGATCCGTATCGGTGAGATCGCACATGATTTCCGTTATGAGAGCAGCGGAACTCTGAAAGGTATCGAGCGTGGAAGACATTTCTGCCAGAACGATGCCCATCTGTTTGTAACACCGGAACAGATCAAAGATGAGTTTACCAAAGTAGTAGAGTTGATCTTCAACACCTACAAAGATTTCGGTATCACCAATTACCGTTGTGTACTGTCTCTTCGTGATCCGGAAAACAAAGAAAAATATCATGATGATGATGAAATGTGGAACACAGCAGAAGATGCACTGCGTGATGTAATGAACAGCATCGGCATTGAATATACGGAAGAGATCGGAGAGGCTGCATTCTACGGTCCGAAACTGGATGTAAACGTACAGCCGGCGATCGGTAACGAGATCACCCTGTCTACCTGCCAGCTGGACTTCTGTCTGCCGGCAAAATTCAACCTGTCCTACATCGACAGCAACGGAGAAAAACAGACACCGGTTGTTCTGCACCGTGCAATCCTGGGATCTCTGGATCGTTTCATGGCATACATCCTGGAAGAGACCAAAGGAAATCTGCCGACCTGGCTGGCTCCTGTTCAGGCGCGCGTTATGCCGGTTAAGACCGATGATGAAGGGCTGAATGCCTATGCACAGGAAATCGTGGATGCACTGGAAGCAGCAGATGTCCGTGTAGAACTGGATGACCGTGCAGAGAAACTGGGATACCGTATGCGTGAAGGTCAGGTAGAAAAAGTACCGTACCTGCTGGTTGTCGGATTCAACGAGAAAGATGACAGAACCGTTTCCTTCCGTCTGCATGGCGAAAAAGAAACCACCGTTCTGCCGCTGGATACTTTCGTAGAAAAGATCAAAGCAGAGATCAAAGAAAAATCCAGAGAACACATTCATGTAAACTAATTACAGATAAAGTATGAGAAATCCCCTGCGGAAAGTTTTGAGATGAAACCTTCCGACAGGGGATTTTTTACGCGAGTAATGAGCAGAGTCCCATGCAAGCATGGGAATTCTGCGAATACCGCGATAGCAGGCGGAAGCCTGCTAGAGCGTGTCTGAAAAATCATTTCCGCAATCTGCAAGCCCCACTTTGCGGTATATTTTACCCTCATTCGGTTGCCGTAGCCCGCTACGCCGCCCTCATTCGGATAAAATCTCCCACAAACTGAGACTCGCAGCTCACGAAAAGCCTTTTTCAGACACGCTCTAGCGCTCATTATGAGTAAATAAAAAAGCTGCTGCATACTCTGTATGCAACAGCTTAGATGCCGCTGGCCGGACTCGAACCGGCACGGCTGTTAACCGCTTGATTTTGAGTCAAGTGCGTCTGCCAATTCCGCCACAGCGGCATGGAAAATGGTTCATTAAAACCGAAATCTATGATATCATATCAGTGAATAAAAAGCAAGTATTTTCTTTTTGTATCGAAAGTAAACAGTAAAAAAGGATTTCCTCTTGTATCGGAGAAAGGGAGCAGATATAATAAAAAGACAGAGCTTTTTACATAGAAATAGAAAAACGGGGGAGAAGCGATGGCAGGACAGACAAACTGTGAGAGTTGTGCAAATTACGTATACGATGAAGAATCCGATTGCTACTGCTGTGAAGTAGATCTGGATGAAGATGAGATGTACCGGTTTCTGAGCGATACCTTTTATCAGTGTCCATATTATCAGCTGGATGATGAATATCGGATCGTGAGAAAACAAATGTAAAAAAAGAATAAAGTCTCTGTTTCGGTTTGACAAACAAAAGATTGTTCATTAGAATTGAAAGATAGTGGTAACTGTGAAGAAAGAAAACAGTTACAGAAAGTGAGAAAAAGAAACAGGGAGAACGGAGGAAAATTATGTATCAATATCAGGATCAGAAAGAAATGCGCCGGGCACTCAACAGCAAGATGATCATTATGCTGGTCGGAATCATGCTGGTAGTGACAGCGTTGACATCCAGCCTGTCTTACGGTATGCGCTGCTGGTCAATGGCGGGTATGGCAGACGGCGGCGACAAAGATATTCTGGAGGCATTAAAACAGATCGGTATCACAAGCGGAACGCTTCGTATCTGCAGCGTGATCTATTATCTGCAGGCAGTGATCGAGGTATTTGTAGGAGTCTTCTGTGCACGGCTGAGCAACCGTCTGGACAAAAATGCACTTCTGTGGAAGATGGCATGGGTGATTCTGGTTGTGGAAGTGGCAGCAGGTGTCGCATTGACACTGCTTCATATGACGAGTGCGATTATGATTGTTTCTAATCTGCTGTTACCGGGATTTTTGTTATGGGCAGTCAACAGTCTGAGAAAAGTAGCGAAGAATCATCCGGATCGTATCTATGCGGTGGAACCGAATAACCGGAACAAGGGAAAAGAGAAAGAAAAAGGAAAAGCAAAAGCTTCCGTACAGCCGGCAAAAGCAGGTCAGAAAAAAAGTCTGATGGAGCATGCCACTCAGGTGACACCGGCAGATATCACACCGCTGGAACTGACCAGAGAACTGGAAAAAGCCGGAGAGAGCGCCGGGGCTGATCCGGAAACAGCAGCAAAAGATACGGTTGCGGAAGAAAATGAACAGGAAGAAGAAACTTCGGAGAAGACAGAAGAATAAAACAGAAAATCAAAATCCCTGCAAGCCGGAAAGCCACTGGCGATGCGGGGATTTTTGCAATAGAAAGAAGGCGAGACGATGCGATTTTTTCATTTATCCGATCTGCATATCGGAAAACAGTTATACGGTTATTCACTGCTGGAAGATCAGGAGTGGGTATTGAACAAAATTTACGAACTGATCGATAAAGAGCGGCCGGACGGCGTCCTGATCGCAGGGGATGTCTATGACAAATCCGTGCCTGCGGCGGAGGCAGTTACCGTATTTGACCGGTTTCTTACTAAGGTAAGTCAGCTGGAACCGAAGATTCCGGTGCTGATCATCAGCGGCAATCACGATTCCCCGGAGCGGCTGTCTTTCGGGGCAGAGATTCTGAGCCGGCAGCAGGTCTATGTGGCGGGCAGCTGTCCACAGTCAGAAAACGAACATCTGAAAAAAGTGACGTTTCAGGATGCGTGGGGCGAGACGGATGTCTGGATGCTGCCGTTTGTAAAGCCGGGATATGTGCGAAAACTGATGGAGGAGAGCAGGAAAAAAACGGACAGAGAAGACGGAGCAGGGCAGGGAAGCGACGGCTCCCAAGAGGCAGATAGAGAGCCGGAAACCGAAAGGGAAGAGATCCGCAGGGATTATAACGAGGCGGTAAAATTTCTTCTCGAAAGGGAGAACATCGACACTGCCAGGAGAAATATCCTGATTTCGCATCAGTTCTACACAGCAGGCGGGGAGATACCAAAAACCAGTGATTCCGAGACGATAACGGTAGGCGGACTTGATCAGGTGGATACCGCGTGTCTGGCACCATTTTCCTATGTGGCGCTGGGACATATTCACCGTCCGCAGTCGATGGGAAGAGAGAGCATCCGTTACTGCGGATCGATGTTAAAATATTCGGTCAGTGAGTGGGCACAGGAAAAATCGGTGACGGAAGTGATCCTGGAAGCGCCGGGACAGGAACCGGTCATCCGGCTGCATCCGCTGAAACCATTGCGCGAGGTATGTGTGATCCGGGGAACCCTCGAAGAAATCCTGGAAGCCAACAAAGACCGCGTCAGTGAGGATTATGTCAGTATCGTTCTGACGGATGAACAGGAACTGTATCAGCCGAAGGAACAGCTGGAGCGGATCTTTACGCATATTCTGGAAGTGCGTACGGAGAGAAACTGGAAACTTGCGAAAGAATGGGAGGACGGACAGGAAGAGGAGACACAGACAGATCCGAAGCTGGTCTTTGAACAGTTCTTCTCCCAGATCCAGGGGCGGCAGCTGCTTGAGGAAGAGGCAGAAGTGCTTGAAGAAGTATTTGCGAAAGTCAGGGAGGATGAAGGATGAGACCGATGATACTGACGATGTCCGCATTTGGCTCCTATGCGGACTGTGTGACGATAGATTTCGGACAGGTACAGCAGGGCGTATTTCTGATCACCGGGGATACCGGGGCAGGTAAGACAACGATCTTTGACGGAATCACCTATGCACTGTACGGACAGACCAGTGGAGGACGGAGAGACGGAACCATGATGCGCAGCCAGTATGCGCCGAGCGGGACAAAAACGTACGTGGATCTGACATTTTCCACCGGCGGACAGGTCTGGCGGGTGCTTCGAAGTCCAGAATACGAGCGGGAGAGCAAACGGCGGAACAAAGACGGCGAGCGGACGATGACAAAGGAGCGGGGCAGTGTGGAACTGTACCAGCCAGACGGCAGTCTGTATCCGGGAACCAGACAGGAGGTTAATCGAAAACTGGTGGAGATCCTCGGGGTGGATGCCAGACAGTTTATGCAGATCGCGATGATCGCGCAGGGGGATTTTCTGCGGCTGCTGCTGGCAAAGTCCGATGAACGAAAAGAAATTTTTTCCCGGATCTTTGACACCCGGATCTTCGGTCGTGTGCAGGAAGAACTGAAAAACAGAAGCAAACGGTGTTACGGCGAACTGGAAGACAACCGGAAGCTGTGTCTGCGGGAAATAGAACAGCTGGAAGTTTCAGAAAGTACGGCGCAGGAAAAGGAAGAACTTCTGAGAACCGGGCAGAAAGAACCGGATCTGGAGGCAGTGCTTGCCTTTGCCGAGCGTTTACTGGAAGAAGAGAAAGCGCAGTATGAACAGAGCCAAAAAGAGATGAAAAAAACAACTGCGGTGCTGGAAAAACTGAATCAGCGCTACAGTGTGGAAAAAGAGCGGGCGCAGAGTTTTGCGAAACTTGCGCAGCTGGAAAAACGGCTCGGCGTACTGGAAGCGGAGAGAGAGGAGAAAGATCAGGAAAAAGAACGAATCGGTGCTGCAAAACGGGCGGCAAAAGTAGAGACGGTCTATGCAGGCTACCGTGAGGCGGCGGAGAGCAGAAAACGGGCCAAGATGCAGGAAAAACAGCTGGAAGGATGGCTGGAGGAACGGAAAGCGGAAACCGGAAAACTGAAAGAGAAAGAGGAAACCTGGAGCAGCTATGTAAAGAAACTGGAAGAAAAAGAGGTGCCGGTTCTCGAACGGCTGCGACAGGCACTCGAACAGTATGGACAGCTCCAGAGTCATCTGAAAGAGGCAGAACGTCTGGAAAAACACAGACAGCAGGAGGAGGACCGTTACCGAAGGGCAGATCGCGCTTACCGGCAGCAGGCAGAGCGCTACGAGGCACTGTATCAGGAATATCTTGCCGGACAGGCGGGGATTCTTGCCGCACAGCTGAAAGAGAATGCCCCGTGTCCTGTCTGCGGCTCGCTGCACCACCCTTCCCCCGCGAAACGGCCTTTGGCAAATCTGAGCCAGGAACTGGTGGAAAAGGAGCGGGAACGCCGGAATCAGGCGGAAAATGACCGGGAAGCGTGCAGACAGAAGTACCAGGAGACAGAAAATCGCTATCAGCAGGAAATGGCAGTTATCCGGGAACAGCAGATGCGCCTGTTGCAGAGGGAACAGAACGAAGAAGAAAGCCTGGAAGTGATGAAAAACCGCTGGGAAGAATGGGAAGAGAAAGCCAGGAAACGACTGAAAGACGGGGAAGAAAAACTCCAGGTTTCGAAAAAAGAATTGGATCGAGCCACGCAGAGCCTGCAAAAGTTTTTACAGGAAGAGAACCGGAAAAAAGGGCAGCTCGAAGAGGTACAGCGACAGTGTGAGATTTTCAAAGAGCAGGAAAAAGAAAAACGGACAGCTTATGAAGCGATGCGAAGCGAGCAGCAGTTTGAGACGGAAGAGGATTTTCAGAACGCATGCATGAAACCTGCAGAGCTGGAGCGCCGGGAAAAAGCGCTGGAAGCCTATGAAGAACAGCTCAGACAGAGCCGCCAGGAAGTGGACTGGCTGAGACAGCAGCTGAAAGGAAAAGAAACACCGGATCTTGCACAGACGGAAAGTGAGCTGAAAGAGCAAAAAGAACAGCAGCGGATGCAGGAGAGAGAACTCCGAAAACTGTACAGCCGCAGAGAGACGAATCAGCAGGCGGTCCGGAAGCTGCAACAGCTGACAAAGGAGAGGGAAGAACTGCGAAAACGGTATCAGGTGTTGAATACGCTCAGCCGTACCGCCAACGGCAGTCTCGCCGGTACAGCAAAGATTGATCTCGAATCGTATATGCAGCGGCAGTATTTTCAACAGATGATCCGCTGTGCGAACCGTCATCTGGAACGGATGGCAGCCGGACAGTTTTTGTTAAAATGCAGGAGCCTGGAAAACCTCTCTACTCAGGGAAATGCCGGGCTGGATCTCGATGTGTACAGCCTGATCACCGGAAAGGTGCGGGATGTCAAGACACTGTCCGGCGGGGAATCCTTCATGGCGGCACTGGCGCTGGCACTCGGGATGACGGATGTGATCACACAGGCTGTGGGAGCCGTCCACATCGATACGTTATTTATTGATGAGGGATTTGGCTCGCTCGATGAAAATGCGAGAGAACAGGCAATCCGCATCCTGCAGGGACTTTCCGGCGGCAGCCGCCTGGTGGGAATCATTTCCCATGTGACAGAGTTGAAAGAACAAATCGAGCAGAAACTGGTGGTGACAAAAGGAAAATCCGGCAGTAAAGTCGAGTGGAAATAAGAAAAAGACCTATGCAGACCGCAAAATTTGTGGTACTGTTTTTAATATGGTCTGCAAAGACAAAAAGTAGTTATACAGCAGAAAGGGGTAAGAATCATGAGACAGTATCATGAGACAGAAAAAAATGAGATCCAGAAACTGGCAAAGATGTACCGGGAATTTCTGGATGCAGGAAAAACAGAACGGGAATGCAGCAGTAATATCTGCAGAATCGCAAAAGAAAATGGTTTTGAAAATCTGGAGGATGTGATCCGTGAAGGGAAACAGCTGAAAGCCGGAGATAAAATTTACGCAGAAAATATGAAAAAATCCGTGATCATGATGGAGATCGGAACAGATGATATCGAAAACGGTATGCTCCTGATCGGTTCTCACATCGATTCCCCGCGTCTGGATATCAAACAGAACCCGTTGTATGAAAACGGTGGTATGGCATATCTGGATACCCATTATTACGGCGGAATCAAAAAATATCAGTGGGTAGCTTCTCCGATGGCGATCCACGGTGTGATCGTAAAAACAGACGGAACGACCGTGCAGGTAAATATCGGTGAGAAACCGGAAGATCCGGTTGTCGGTGTGACCGATATTCTGGTACACCTGTCCGCAAAACAGATGGAGAAAAAAGGAAGCGTTGTTATCGAAGGCGAGGATCTGGATCTTCTGGTAGGCAGCCAGCCGATCGATAAAAAAGAAGGCGAAAAAGAGGAAAATCCGGTGAAAGCCTATGTGCTGCAGCTGTTAAAAGAACAGTACGGTATCGAGGAAAAAGATTTTGTGTCCGCAGAACTGGAAGTTGTACCGGCAGGAGCGGCAAGAGATTTCGGTCTGGACAACAGCATGATCATGGCTTACGGACAGGATGACAGAATCTGTGCCTTTACCTCTCTGATGGGATTCTTACACAGTAAACCATCCGCAAAGACAAAAGTATGCCTGTTTGTGGATAAAGAAGAGATCGGAAGCGTCGGAGCAACCGGTATGCATGCGCATTTCCTGGAAAATACCGTTGCAGAAGTGATCAACAGCCTGGGTGCATATTCAGACCTGAAACTGCGTCGTGCCCTGAAAAACTCCAAGATGCTGTCCGCAGATGTCAATGCCGGATACGATCCGCTGTATGCCGAAGTATTTGAAAAAAATAACTCCGCATATGTGGGAAAAGGTGCAGCCATCAGCAAATACACCGGTTCCAGAGGAAAGAGCGGTTCCAACGATGCCAGTGCAGAATATCTGGGAAACCTGCGAAAAACCTTTGACGATGCCAATGTTGCATATCAGACCGCAGAACTTGGAAGAATCGATGCGGGCGGCGGCGGAACGATCGCTTACATCCCGGCAGCTTACGGTATGGATGTGATCGATATCGGTGTGCCGATCCTGAACATGCATGCGCCGTATGAGGTAAGTTCCAAGGCGGATGTATACGAGACAACCAAATGCTACAAGGCATTTTATGAGATGTAAAGAAATAAAGAAGAAATAAAAAAAGATATAAAACAGAGGCTGTGGTGCGTGCCGGAAAGACCGTACAACAGCCTCTTGTGTAAAAGGAAGAGGAAGATGACAGACCAAACTGCTTACTTAAATCTGGTACTAGAAAAACTGAACGAACGAATCGCAAAGCTGAATCTGTCTCTGCAAGAAGGGGCAAAAGAAGTGGAAGATATGCACGAATATTACTGGGAAAACTATACGGAGATGGACCAGTACGGATATGAGGATTATGATAATCAGCAGGCCCTGTTGAATCAGCTGAACACAAACCAGCAGCAGATGCATCTGAAGCACCGGTTTCAGAAAATGCTGGATTCCCCTTTCTTTGGAAGAGTGGATTTTTGCTATGACGGAGAGGACGAGGCGGAAAGCTTTTATATCGGCATCGGAAACTTCGCCGAGAGAACCGGACAGACGCCTCTGGTCTACGACTGGCGGGCACCGGTCAGCGGTCTGTTTTACGATTTTGACCGGGGAGAAGCCTGGTATGAGGCGCCGGGCGGACGTATGGACGGGGAAATCGTCTCCAAATGGCAATATAAGATCAAAAACGGGAAGATGGTGTACGCTTTCGAGAGTGATGTGAAGATCGATGATGACATCCTGAAAGCGGAACTGGGTGCGAACGGGGATGTTCAGCTGAAAAATATCGTGCGCACGATCCAGAAGGAACAGAATGCGATCATCCGCAATACGAGCGACCGGATCCTGGTGATCCAGGGAGCGGCGGGAAGCGGAAAGACTTCGGTGGCACTTCATCGGATTGCGTATCTTTTATATCATGACCGGAAAAACCTGAAATCCTCGAATATTCTGATTTTATCGCCGAATGGTGTATTTTCGGATTATATTTCACATATTTTACCGGAACTCGGGGAAGAAAATATTCAGGAGATGAGTTTTGATCTCTTTGCCTACCGGGAACTGAAAGATGTGGCGCCGGACTGCGAAGACCGGTATGATATGATCGAGCGGAATCTTGTGCATCCCAAGGAACGGGGACGGTACTGGGAAAAACAGTCTCCGGATTTCCTGAATCAGATGGAAGGATACCTGATGGAGCTGGAAGACAGCCTGATGGATATCCAGGATTTCACCTATCGAAACTATGAGATCAAAGCATCCCGGATCCTGACGCTGTTTTACACCCGTTTTCTGGAGATTCCGCTGTTATCCCGGATGGATGCGGTGCGGGAGTATGTGGTGGATGATTATGAGACACTTGCCGGACGGGATCTGAACGAGGAAGAGCAGCAGTATTTTTACGATCAGTTCATGGCGATGTATGAGACGAGAGATATCTATGTACTCTACAGCCGTTTTCTCGAATCCATCGGGATGCGTCCGCTTCCACGGGTGTGGTATGAGAAACGGATGCTGCGGTATGAGGATGTCTACCCGGTACTCTATCTGAAATACCGGCTGGTGCAGCCTGCAAAACGGGCGGGCGTCAAGCATCTGGTGATCGATGAGATGCAGGATTATACCCCGATGCAGTACCAGATCCTGGCAATGCTGTTTCCGTGTAAGATGACAATTCTCGGAGATAAGGCGCAGACGATGGATGAAAAACAGCAGGATGTGCTGAAGTTTTTACCGGGGATTCTGGGAAAGAAACTTCGAAAGATCGTGATGAACAAAAGTTACCGGAATACGGTGGAGATCGCCAAGTATGCGGCGGAACTTGCCGGAATTACCGATCTGGAGCTGTTTGAACGTCACGGAAAACCGGTCGTGGAAGAAGTGTTTTGGAAGCCGGAGAAAGCGGTGGAAAAAATCGCGGAGCACCTGCTGGTGCAGCCGGATGGCTATGAAACTGCCGCAGTGCTCACCATGACGGATCAGGAAGCCTGGGAGCTGGCAAAAGCACTGAAAGAGCGGCTGGGAGAGGATTCGGTTACCTATATGAACAAAGACAGCTCCCGTTTCAAAAAGGGCATCACAGTGACAACGTTCTATCTCGCGAAAGGACTGGAATTTGATCAGGTATTTACCGTCTGGGGACGGCAGCCGGAGGACGCACTGATCCGGCAGGCGAAATATATCTGCGCGACGAGGGCGCTGCATGAGCTGTATATGTATCAGATTGCGTCAGGAGAAAAACAGGTATAAAGAAAAAGGATATCACAGCCAGAAAATTACTGGCAGAGATATCCTTTCTTTTCTAACTCCTGCCCGATCAGATCGAGTGTCTCATTGGAATCTGCGGAGACGGTGTGATAATGGTATCCGGAGGTAACATCTTTTAACGGGGTGGATTTGCCGCTTTTTAATTCTTCCAGAAAAATCTGTACATCTCTGCGGGAAGAGATATGCAGGGGTGCCTGGATCTGTCCGTAGATTTTATGGTGGACAAAGACATCCTCCGCGGTACCGCCAAGATCCACGATGGTGCATAACTCATCGGCGATCTGCTCGCTGGTGTGAAAAACTTTGAAAATACGGGAGACACGAAGCGGTGCCTGGATCAGATAGCCGCGGTTGGTGGAAAGCACTTCATGTCCCTGCGCGCGAAGCAGAGCCATGTCCTGCACGATCACCTGACGGCTGACGTCAAAATGTTTTGCAAGTGCAGTCCCGGAAAGCGGTGTCTGCGTTCCGGATAAAAGTTGTAATAATTCCTGTCGGCGTTCGCTGCCTGTCATGAGATCCCTCCTGTCGTAAACATTCTATAAAAGAGTATATGCCAGAAAGAAAAGAATTTCCAGCCATATTTTATGAGAAATTTATAAAAATTTTCTGATAGTTTTCTTGCAGGAAGTATTTCCCAGGGTATAAAATAAAGCACATGAGAAAGGAGACGAAGATGGATATGAATGAAATCAAGAATAATTCGCCCAAACGACCGGTGATCTTTTATTATGCGATCGCGCTGATCGTCCTGCTGGCTCTGAACTTTCTGCTGGTGCCTTGGATGAGTGAGCGAAGTGTAAAAGAGACCGGATATAACGAGTTCTTAAGCCAGGTCAGTGCCGGTAATGTAACTGAAGTAGAGGTACAGGAACAGAATGCTGTAATTTACTATAAAGTAAATGTAAACGGCAGGGAAGAGGTCTGCAAGACAGGAACTATGAATGACCCTGAGCTGGTAGATCGGCTGAATCAGGCAAATGTAAAGTTTGGTTCTGTGATTCCGCAGAAACAGTCCATGTTGGGTACCCTGATCTTCAGCTGGGTGATCCCGATCCTGATCTTTGTTCTGATCGGTAACTGGCTGTCCAAGAAAATGGCAAAGAGCATGGGCGGAGGTCCGGGCAGTATGATGTTCGGAAAGAGCAACGCCAAGATTTATGTAAAATCATCTACCGGTATCAAGTTCTCTGATGTGGCAGGTGAGGATGAAGCGAAAGAGCTGCTGACAGAGATCGTAGATTATCTGCACCATCCGGAACGCTATCAGGATATCGGTGCACAGATGCCGAAGGGAGCGCTGCTGGTAGGTCCTCCTGGGACCGGTAAAACCCTGCTTGCAAAAGCAGTAGCCGGTGAGGCAAACGTACCGTTTTTCTCCATCTCCGGATCTGAGTTCGTGGAGATGTTCGTAGGTATGGGTGCCGCAAAAGTGCGTGACCTGTTCAAACAGGCGAACGAAAAAGCACCGTGTATCGTATTTATCGATGAGATTGATACGATCGGTAAAAAGCGTGACGGCAATATCGGCGGCAACGATGAGAGAGAGCAGACACTGAACCAGCTGCTGACCGAGATGGATGGATTTGACGGTTCGAAAGGTGTTGTCATCCTGGCAGCGACCAACCGTCCGGATTCCCTGGATCCTGCCCTCCTTCGTCCGGGACGTTTTGACCGGAGAATCCCGGTGGAACTGCCAGATCTGCAGGGAAGAGAAGAGATCCTGAAGGTTCATGCAAAGAAGATCAAGATTGCAGACAACGTAGATTTCAGCGCGATCGCGAAAGCGGCAGCAGGAGCTTCCGGTGCGGAACTTGCCAATATTGTCAATGAGGCAGCCCTCCGTGCGGTCAGAGATGGCAGAAGATTTGCCACGCAGGCAGATATGGAAGAGAGCATCGAAGTGGTTATCGCCGGTTATCAGAAGAAGAATCGCGTACTTTCCGAGAAGGAAAAACTGATCGTATCCTACCATGAGATCGGTCATGCGCTGGTAGCGGCAAAACAGACGAACTCCGCACCGGTACACAAGATCACGATTATCCCGAGAACTTCCGGAGCACTTGGTTACACGATGCAGGTGGAAGACGGCGAACATTATCTGATGAACAAAGAAGAACTGGAAAACAAGATCGCGACCTTTACCGGTGGACGTGCAGCGGAAGAACTGATCTTCCATTCGATCACGACCGGTGCTTCCAACGATATCGAGCAGGCAACCAAACTGGCAAGAGGCATGATCACACGTTACGGTATGAGCGATGAGTTCGATATGGTAGCAATGGAAAATGTCAGCAACCAGTACCTGGGCGGCGATTCTTCTCTGACCTGTTCGTTCGAGACACAGACGCTGATCGACAAAAAAGTGGTCGAACTGGTAAGACAGCAGCATGAGAAAGCACTGCAGATTCTGCAGGACAATATCATGAAACTGCATGAGCTGGCAAAATACCTGTATGAAAACGAAACCATCACCGGAGAAGAATTCATGCAGATTCTGGAAAGACAATAGAAAAAGCCCTTTAATTCTTAAAAAAAATGTGGTAATATGAAGATTATATCAGAGCGTGTCTGGTTTCAGGCACGCTCCATTTTGAATTGAGGAGGAGCGTAATGGAAAAAGAAGTAGTTTCCAAGAACTTTATTGAACAGATTATAGAAAAGGACCTGGCAGAGGGAAAATACGAGACAATCTGCACCCGTTTCCCTCCGGAACCGAACGGATACCTGCATATCGGACATGCAAAATCCATTCTGTTAAACTATGGTCTTTCTCAGGAATATAACGGAAAATTCAACCTGCGTTTCGACGATACCAACCCGACCAAAGAAAAAATCGAGTTTGTAGAGTCCATCAAAGCAGATGTAAAATGGCTGGGAGCTGACTGGGAAGACCGCCTGTTCTTCGCATCCAACTATTTTGACCAGATGTATGAAGCAGCCATCAAGCTGATCAAAAAAGGAAAAGCATTTGTCTGTGACCTGACAGCAGAGCAGATCCGCGAGTACCGCGGAACTCTGACAGAGCCAGGAAAGAACAGCCCGTACCGTGACAGAAGCGTGGAAGAGAACCTGGATCTGTTTGAACGGATGAAAAACGGTGAGTTCGAGGACGGAACGAAAGTTCTGCGTGCCAAGATCGATATGGCATCTCCGAACATCAATATGAGAGATCCGGTTATCTACCGTGTGGCACATATGACACATCACAACACCGGAGACAAATGGTGCATCTACCCAATGTACGATTTCGCACATCCGATCGAGGATGCAATTGAGGGAGTTACTCATTCTATCTGTACGCTGGAATTTGAAGATCACCGTCCGTTATACGACTGGGTGGTAAGAGAACTGGAATATCCATATCCGCCGAAACAGATCGAATTCGCAAAACTGTACCTGACCAATGTGGTAACCGGAAAACGTTACATCAAACGTCTGGTAGAAGAAGGCATCGTAGACGGATGGGATGATCCGCGTCTGGTATCTATCGCCGCTCTGAGAAGAAGAGGATTTACACCGGAGTCCATCAAGATGTTTGTGGAACTGTGTGGTGTGTCCAAGGCAAACAGCTCCGTAGATTATGCGATGCTGGAGTATTGTATCCGTGAAGATCTGAAACTGAAACGTTCCCGTGTAATGGCGATCCTGGATCCGGTAAAACTGATCATCGACAACTATCCGGAAGGTCAGATCGAAGAGCTGGAAGCTCCGAACAACATGGAAAACGAAACTCTGGGGACCAGAAAAGTACCATTTGGCAAAGAACTGTATATCGAGAGAGAAGACTTTATGGTAGAACCTCCGAAAAAATACAAACGTCTGTACCCAGGCAACGAAGTACGTCTGATGAACGCATACTTTGTAACCTGCGTCGGCTACGATACCGATGAAGAGGGCAACGTAACAGCCGTTCACTGTACTTACGATCCGGCTTCCAAGGGAGGCAATTCTCCGGACGGAAGAAAAGTAAAAGGAACCATTCACTGGGTAAGCGCCCAGGATAACGTACAGGCAGAGGTTCGTCTGTATGAAAATATCATTGATGAAGAAAAAGGGGTATATAACGAAGACGGTTCCCTGAACCTGAACTCGAACTCCCTGACCGTTCTGAAAAACTGCTATGTAGAGAAGAGCCTGAAAGATGCCAAAGCATACGACAGCTTCCAGTTCGTAAGAAACGGATTCTTCTGTGTAGATGCGAAAGATTCCAAAGAAGACGCACTGGTATTCAACCGGATCGTTTCTCTGAAGAGTTCATTCAAACTGCCGAAATAGAAAACCAATGGGGACGGAGAAACGTGGCTTTTTGCCACTTTTCTCTGTCCCCATTGGTTTTCAGCAATTATTCTTCGGTTGTTTCTTCAGAATCGGTTTCTTCGCTTTCGCCAGTTTCGGCTTCTTCTTCGGTTTCAGCCTCTTCACTTTTTTCTTCAGCCTCATCCTCCGGAACCGGAGTATCGGAAGGAATGGTGGTGTAGCTGCGGCATGGTGTGCAGCTGTTGACTTCCGGATTTTTTTCTTCTTCGTCGTCCCACAGGTCGTCGAAGTCTTCTTCTCCGAGGTCATTGACTTCTTTGCATTTTTTTACATATGCGAAAGCAGCGCCCAGAGCAGCACCGGCAACGGCGATGCCGGTAATGGTTTTTAAAAGTTTTTTATTCATTTGCGTCAGTCTCCTTTTTTCGTACTTTCCAATCAGGTGATATTCTGTAACTGTAAAGATGAAAGATACTGAACAGTTACGATATTTGTATCTATTTTAATCCATTTTACAGTAAAAGGAAAGGGTTATTTTTACAGAGTGTTTTTGCTTGCACTGGGTGGTGGCAGGAAGTATAATGAAAGAAATCTGAGATTGTTGTCCGAAAAGCCGGATAAAAATAAAACAATGGCAGATAGTGTTGAAAGGAAGAGGACTGGAATGTATAAAGCTTGTATTTTTGATCTGGATGGAACACTGGCGGATACCGTGGAATCGATTGCAAATGTGGCAAATCAGATTCTGGAACGTTTTGGAGCGCCGGCACAGCCTGTGGAGGACTATAAATATCATGCTGGTGATGGCGGGAATGTGCTGATGGAGCGGTGCATGAAAGCTGCAAGAGCAGACATGAGTCATCTGGAAGAAGGTCAGAGACTGTACCGTGAGATCTTTGCCGAAAATCCGTTATATAAAGTCACGGTATTTGACGGAATGAAAGAGACGCTGGAAGAACTGAAACGCAGAGGCGTAAAGCTGGCAGTGTTATCTAATAAACCGCATGAGGCGGCCTGTCTGGCTGTGACAGGATTGTTTGGAACAGATACCTTTGAGGTAATTCAGGGACTGGAAGTGGGGATGCAGAAAAAGCCGGACCCATCCGGAGCACTGAAAATAGCCAAAAAACTGCAGGTGGAGCCGTCGGAGTGCATGTATGTGGGAGATACGAACACAGATATGAAGACCGGAAAAGCAGCAGGGATGTATACTATCGGTGTCCTGTGGGGATTTCGGGACCGGAAGGAACTGGAAGAAAATCATGCGGATGAGATTATCGATCACCCGAAAGCATTATTGAAGATACAGGAGGAGAAATAAATGTATAGCAAAGCGTGTGTGGAAACTTTTTTAAAAAATCAGGGACAGCTTTTTGATGAGCCGGTGGCAGAGACTTACGAGGAAGCAGAAGAATTTCTGGAAGAATGTATGGCTGTCGTGGTAAAAAATATCAAAGAAGTAAAAGAATATCTGGATGAGAGCGGTATGGATGTGGAAGGCATGAGCAAAGAAGAACTGCTCGAAGCCAGCGAGATCTTCCCTCTGCCGGATGGAACGTATCTGATCGTGGAAGGATAATACAACGAATATGAAAGAACGGATACACAGAATGAAATGGTTTTCTATGTGTTAAGAATCCATAAAACGAAACTTAAAAGAAGATTAAGAAACCTCCCGTCTGTTTCTGAAGATTTGTCTGTTAGGATATTTGTCAGAGAAATTCAAGAGGACGATGCAGCAGGAAAAGGCTGTATCGTTACTATTGCATGTGCGCCTTGCAGATTGCGGAAATGATTTTTCAGACACGCTCTAGTAGTCTATGAAAACTAAAGAATCGCCTTGGTACGGAACCGTATGCCAGGTGGTGTGGTAGGAGGTAAATAAAATAATTATTTACCTCCTACCGATTGCATATCAATAATTGGTCCAGTGGATCAATTTTGATTCGGAAAAATGGGAGGTTTTTGTATGAAAAGAAAAAAGTGGACGATGGGACTGTATTTTGTGTATCTGGCATTTGTGGTGTGGGTGATCCTGCTCAAATTCAACATCACACCGGCGGATCTGCCGCATCTTCGAAATATTAATCTGATCCTTTATGGCGATTCCGGGATCATAAACGGACAATTGGATGTGCGGGAACTGGTGGAAAATATCCTGATTTTTGTACCGTTTGGTGTCTATGCCGGTATGCTGGTGAAAGAGAGATCTTGGTGGAAAGTGATCCTTGCCGGTGCGGGGTTCAGCCTGATTCTCGAAACTCTGCAATATGTGTTCGCAATCGGGGCAAGTGATATCACAGACGTGATCAACAATACACTGGGGGCAGCTCTTGGTATGCTTTTGTGGAAAGGATTTCATCGGATCGCAGGAGAGAGAAGCTTTATGATCGCACAGGTCATCGCGACGATCGGAACAGTCGGCATGATCGGAATGAGTGCCCTGCTCCTGATCGCAAATGCATAGCCGTACATCGATATATATGGAAAAAATCAGACAAAATGTATACGCATGTTGGATTTTTATTTAAATATTTGTAAAAGACATTGAATTCTAAAACGGATGATGCTACACTAAATGAGATATAAGAATTAAAGTAACTATTCAGTAGGGAATATTCCGCGAGGTGTTTTGGCATGAATATGCCAAAATCCCGAGACCTGTAAGCCAAAATGCCATCACCGAAGGTGATTTTAAATGCATTTAGGCTCGTAACTGTGAAGGTACTGAACAGTTACGATTAAGTTTCTTTAGGAGGGAAAAGCAAATGAGAATCTTAGTTACAGGTGGAGCTGGTTATATCGGAAGCCATACATGCGTGGAACTGCTGAATGCAGGTTACGACGTTGTTGTAGTGGACAACCTTTATAACGCAAGTGAGAAAGCTCTGGACAGAGTAGAAAAAATCACAGGAAAGAAAGTAGTATTCTACAATGCAGACATCCGTGATAAACAGGCAATGAATGACATCTTCGACAAAGAAAAAGTAGATGCAGTGATTCATTTTGCAGGTCTGAAAGCAGTTGGAGAATCTGTAGTAAAACCAATCGAATACTATGAAAATAATATCGCAGGTACCTTGAATCTCTGCGATGCCATGAGAAATCACGGTGTAAAAAATATTATCTTCAGTTCTTCTGCAACCGTTTACGGAGATCCGGCATTTATTCCGATCACAGAAGAATGCCCGAAAGGAACCTGTACCAACCCTTATGGATGGACCAAATGGATGCTGGAACAGATCCTGACAGACCTGCACACTGCAGATCCGGAATGGAATGTTATCCTGCTTCGTTACTTCAACCCAATCGGAGCACATAAGAGTGGCATGATCGGTGAAGATCCGAAAGGAATCCCGAACAACCTGCTTCCGTATGTTGCACAGGTTGCCATCGGCAAACTGGAATGCCTGGGAGTATTCGGTAATGACTATGATACTCCGGACGGAACCGGCGTACGTGATTACATCCATGTAGTAGACTTGGCAGTAGGTCATGTAAAAGCACTGAAGAAACTGGAAGAAAAACCGGAAGTTCGTGTATACAACCTGGGAACAGGACATGGTTACAGCGTACTGGATGTGGTTCACGCATTTGAAAAAGCATGCGGTCATGAAGTAAAATACCAGATCAAACCGAGACGTGCAGGCGACATCGCTATGTGCTACTGCGATCCTACCAAAGCAAAAGAAGAGCTGGGTTGGGAAGCACAGTACGGCATCGAAGAGATGTGCCAGGATTCCTGGAGATGGCAGAGCCAGAACCCGGATGGATATGCAACTGAAGAAAAATAATATAGAAATGTAATACATATAGTCCCCGGTTTTCCTGTGGAATGAGAACCGGGGACTGTTTTTTATTTACGCGAGTAACGAGTCAAATTCGCAAAGCGTATTTTATTTCGTTTACGCGGGCAACGAGTCCAAGATTGCACTTACTGGAAACGCAAATATTTGTTGAGAAAAGTGAAAAGAGAAGCCGGAAGAGGAACATTTAAGTTTCCTTTCGGCTTCTCTTTTTGAAATATATTTACCGTTATTTACGCATTATGAAGAATCGATTTATGCTCATAAATCGATTCACTTGTCAGCTGGATACCGAGGCGTTTGAAGGTCTGGATATCCACCTGTGACAGCATCACGCTTGTGTGTACCTGGCAGCCTTTCAGGTTCGGGATCTGATCGAGGGCTTTCTGTGCAGCCGGGTTCAGCGCGGTACTGCTGGAGAGAGCGATCAGGATCTCATCCGTGTGCAGTCTCGGGTTACGGCTTCCCAGATAAGCGGTTTTCAGGATCTGGATCGGTTCGATGGCAGCCGGGGAAAGAATATGTGTCTCATGGGAGATGCCTGCCAGTTCTTTCAGTGCATTCAGAAGCAGGGCAGCGGATGGTCCCAGAAGATCCGAAGTTTTTCCGGTGATGATCTTGCCGTCCGGCAGTTCCATGGCAGCAGCCGGTGCACCGGTCTGTTCGGCACGTTCCATGGCAGCACCGACAACTTTACGATCCTGCGGTGTGATATGCGCCTGTTTCATCAGCAGTTCCAGTTTGAAGACTTCGTCTTCTTTCTTGGAGCCGTCTACCAGACCTGCTTTCGCCTGATAATAACGGCGGATGATCTCCTGACGGGAAGCCTCCTGGCATACTTCATCGTCGATGATGCAGTTTCCAGCCATGTTGACACCCATGTCTGTCGGAGATTTGTAAGGGCACTCGCCGAAGATCCGTTCAAACATGGCTTCGAGTACCGGGAAGATCTCCACGTCACGGTTGTAGTTGACAGTGGTTTCGCCGTAAGCTTCCAGATGGAACGGGTCGATCATATTGACATCGTTCAGATCTGCGGTGGCAGCTTCGTATGCGAGGTTAACCGGATGTTTTAACGGGATATTCCAGATCGGGAATGTTTCGAACTTCGCATAACCGGCGCGGACGCCGCGTTTCTGTTCATGATACAGCTGGGACAGGCAGGTAGCCATCTTTCCGCTTCCAGGTCCCGGCGCTGTGATAACGACCAGAGGACGGGTGGTTTTGATGTAATCATTCTTTCCATAGCCTTCGTCGCTCACGATATGAGAAACATTGTTCGGATATCCGTCGATGGAATACAGAATGTATACCGGGATATTCAGTTTTTCCAGTTTTTTCTTGAAGGCATCTGCACTTTTCTGACCGGTGTACTGGGTGATCGCAACGCTTCCCACATACAGACCTTTTCCGCGGAATGCCTCGATCAGTCGCAGCACATCCACATCATAGGTGATACCGAGGTCCCCGCGGACTTTATTTTTTTCGATATCGCCGGCGCTGATAACAACAACGATTTCTGCCTGATCAGAAAGCTGCATCAGCATCTGCAGTTTGCTGTCCGGTGCAAAACCCGGCAGTACACGGGATGCGTGGTAATCATCAAAAAGCTTTCCTCCAAACTCCAGGTAAAGCTTGTTGTCAAACTGATTGATACGTTCCCGGATGTGCTCAGACTGCATGGATAAATATTTTTGATTGTCAAATCCGATTTTCATCTAACCTTGTCCTCCTGTATAAAAAATAAAGATAACTGTTCTGTGTTTTTTTTAACACCGCCTATCGGACAGTTATAAAAATAAAAATTCATTCCCTAGTATACTACAAAAACAGCGAGAAATGCTATAAAGAAATGAAAAAATTACAGGAATTTGAAAATTCGGTGACGAAAGAGGGAAAAGAGTTGATTTATCATAAAGAAATCTTTATAATAATGAAGGTATTAGAAGGAGGAAATTATGGACCAAAGACCGAATAATTATAATGATCAGGGGTCGAACGGACAGGAACCGAATGGAAATGGCGGACCCGGAGGCCCAAAGAATAAATCATCTCTGCTGGTGCTGCTGATCTGCGTACTGGCAACCCTGCTGATCTGGACAGTGTTCAGCAATATTTTACAGAGTTCCACATCGAAAGAGATCACTTATGACAAATTCCTGGAGATGCTGGATAAAGGAGAAGTCAAGTCGGTAGAACTGCAAAGCGGTGTACTGACGATCGTTCCGAGAGAACAGAAAGTGGAAGGTGTGGAATTTGAATATTCTACCACAGCGATGGAAGACAGCACCACACTGACAGCGAGACTTCTGGAAGCGGAACAGAAAACCGGAAAAGAGATCACATTCAACGAGATCCAGCCGGATCCGACCGGATCGATCATCTATACGATTTTAAGTCTGCTGATACCGTTTGTATTTCTGATTTTCCTGATGAACTGGCTGATGAGAAAGATGAACAAAGGCGGCGGAATGATGGGCGTCGGAAAGAGCAAAGCCAAAGCCTATGTACAGAAAGAAACCGGTGTTACGTTCAAGGATGTAGCCGGTGAGGATGAAGCGAAGGAATCCTTGCAGGAAGTGGTGGATTTCCTGCATAATCCGGGAAAATATACGACGATCGGTGCAAAACTGCCAAAAGGAGCCCTTCTTGTAGGACCTCCCGGAACCGGTAAGACACTGCTTGCAAAGGCAGTTGCCGGAGAAGCACATGTGCCGTTCTTTTCATTGTCAGGTTCCGACTTTGTGGAAATGTTCGTCGGCGTTGGAGCTTCCCGTGTCCGTGATCTGTTTGAAGAAGCGAAAAAGAACGCACCGTGTATCATTTTCATTGATGAGATCGATGCGATCGGTAAGAGCCGTGACAGCCGGTACGGCGGCGGTAACGATGAACGGGAACAGACACTGAACCAGCTGCTTGCGGAGATGGATGGTTTTGATTCATCCAAGGGTATCCTGATCCTGGCGGCAACCAACCGTCCGGAGATCCTGGATCCGGCGCTGCTTCGTCCGGGACGTTTTGACCGTCGTGTTATCGTGGAACGCCCGGATCTGAAAGGCCGTGTCAATATCCTGAAAGTGCATGCCAAAGATGTGTCTCTGGATGAAACCGTAGATCTGGATGCCATCGCACTGGCAACTTCGGGAGCTGTGGGTTCCGACCTTGCCAATATGATCAATGAGGCTGCGATCCTTGCCGTAAAGAACGGAAGAAAAGCGGTTTCTCAGAAAGATCTGTATGAGGCAGTGGAAGTTGTACTGGTCGGTAAAGAAAAGAAAGACCGGATCCTCAGCCAGGAGGAACGCCGGATTGTGTCCTACCATGAAGTTGGTCATGCACTGGTAAGTGCCCTGCAGAAAGATGCGGAGCCGGTGCAGAAGATTACGATCGTACCGCGTACGATGGGAGCACTCGGTTATGTCATGCATGTGCCGGAAGAAGAAAAATACCTGAATACCAAGGCTGAGTTAGAAGCGATGCTGATAGGTCTTCTCGGCGGTCGTGCCGCAGAAGAAGTGGTATTTGGCAATGTGACAACCGGAGCGTCAAACGATATTGAAAAAGCCACTCAGATCGCGAAAGCGATGATCACCCAGTACGGTATGTCTGAAAAATTCGGACTGATGGGACTGGCAAGCGTGGAACATGAATATCTGAACGGTCGTGCAACTCTGAACTGCGGCGATGCGACAGCGACAGAAATCGACCACGAAGTGATGAAGATGCTGAAAGAATCCTATGAGCAGGCAAAACAGCTGCTCTCTGAACACCGAGAAACACTGGATAAGATCGCTGCGTTCCTGATCGAGCGCGAGACGATCACCGGAAAAGAATTCATGCAGATTTTCCATGAGGTGGAAGGTACAGCGGAAACGCAGCCGGAACTGCCAGAAAAACCTGCAGAAGAAGCACCGGAGAAAGCGGATGCAGAACCGGTGGCAGAAACCGGAGCACAGGATGTATCAGCGGATAGTAACGATACAGAAGAAAAGAAGGTACAGGAGCCGGTGAATGAGAATCCACAGGAGTCTCCAGTACAGGAATAAAAAGAAGTGACAGAATAAGGAAAATGGAACAGGAAACTGCCCCATTTTCCTTTTTTCAAAAGCAGAGATCTGATAAAGAGAGAAAGAAGGGAAGGATGCGGGAATGTTTGATATTCAGGAAGAACTGAAGAAATTGCCGGGAAAACCGGGCGTCTATATCATGCACGATGCGAAAGATACGATCATCTATGTGGGAAAAGCGATCAGCCTGAAAAACCGGGTGAGGCAGTATTTTCAGAGCAGCAGAAATCTCGGGGTAAAGAAAGAGCAGATGGTGCAGCAGATCGCGAGATTTGAGTATATCATCACGGATTCCGAGTTGGAAGCACTGGTACTTGAATGTAATCTGATCAAAGAACACCGGCCAAAATACAATACGATGCTCAAGGACGATAAGACCTATCCGTATCTGAAAGTGACGGTCAATGAGGAATATCCGCGGGTACTGTTTGTGCGGAGAATGAAAAAGGATAAAGCAAAATATTTCGGACCGTATACAAGTTCCAATGCGGTCAAGGACTCGATGGAACTGATCCGGAAGCTGTACCATGTCCGTACCTGCAACCGGAATCTTCCGCGGGATATCGGCAAAGACCGTCCCTGTTTGTATTACCATATCAAACAGTGTAAAGCACCGTGTCAGGGCTATATTTCCAAAGAAGAGTATCAGAAACAGATCGAGGGCGTGCTGGATTTTCTGAACGGAGATTACAAAAAGCTGCTGAAAGAACTGGAAGAAAAGATGTTTGCGGCGTCGGAAGAACTGCGGTTTGAGGAAGCCGGGGAATACCGGGACCTGATGCAGAGTGTGCAGAAGATCGGTGAACGCCAGAAGATCACCGGAAGCCAGGGCGAGGACAAAGATGTGATCGCGATGGCGATGGATGAGGAGGATGCGGTGGTACAGGTCTTCTTTATCAGAGAGGGCAAGATGATCGGAAGAGATCATTTTTATCTGCGGATCGCAGCGGATGCCACACCGTCACAGATCCTTCTGAACTTTGTCAAACAGTTTTATGCGGGAACGCCGTTTATCCCGAAAGAGCTGATGCTGCAACGGGAGATTGACGAGATTGATGTGCTCGAAGAGTGGCTCAGTAAAAAACGGGGACAGAAAGTCCATATCCGGGTGCCGAAAAAAGGAACCAAGGAGAAATTGGTGGAGCTGGCGGCACGGAATGCACGGATGGTACTGACACAGGACAAAGAAAAGCTGAAGCGGGAAGAGGGCAGAACGATCGGAGCCATGAAGGAGATCTGTGATCTGCTGGAACTGGAGAGTTTACAGCGAGTAGAGTCCTACGATATTTCCAATATCAGCGGTTTTGAGTCGGTAGGTTCCATGGTGGTCTATGAAAAGGGAAAACCAAAAAGAAACGATTACCGTAAGTTCAAGATCAAATCAGTACAGGGACCGGACGATTACGCCAGCATGCAGGAAGTGCTGACCCGGCGGTTCCGGAGGGGAATCGAGGAACAGAAAGACAAGGAAGAAGACGAATTCAGCGGTTTCAGCCAGTTTCCGGACCTGATCCTGATGGATGGTGGAAAAGGTCAGGTGCATGTGGCGGAACAGGTACTTGCGGATCTGGGGCTGACGATTCCCGTCTGTGGTATGGTTAAGGACGACAATCACCGGACGAGAGGACTGTATTATCAGGATCATGAGATCCCAATCAGCCATACCAGCGAGGGATTTAAACTGATCACGAGGATCCAGGATGAGGTGCATCGTTTTGCCATCGAATATCATCGCCTGCTTCGCAGCAAGGGACAGGTACATTCGATCCTGGATGATATCGAGGGCATCGGACCGACCAGGAGAAAAGCACTGATGAAATATTTCAAATCAATCGAGGAGATCCGGGCGGCGAGTGAGGAAGAACTCGGCAAGGTTCCGTCGATGAATCGGCAGTCTGCACAAAAAGTCTATCAATTTTTCCATTCCTGATGGTTGATTTCTTGCAGTCTGTGCTCGCATGTGATAAGATATTTATAAAGTTTTTGAAAAAGGAGAGCGAGATATGAAGGCTGTAAAACTGACCAAACTGGTTCAGGAAATGAACCTGAAGAATCTTACGCCGGAAGTGGACATGGAACATGTACGCATCACCCTTCCGGATATCAACAGACCTGCCCTTCAGCTGACAGGATATTTTGAACATTTTGCCTCTGAACGTGTACAGATTATCGGTTATGTAGAATACACCTATCTGATGCACCTGGATCCGGAACAGAGAAAACACAGTTTTGAGAATTTTGTATCCAAACAGATTCCCTGTGTGATCTTCACAACGATGACGGAACCGGATGAAGATATGCTGGAGATGGGAAGAAAATACAATGTGCCGATCCTTGGAACCGAAAAAACGACATCCAATTTTATGGCAGAGATCATCCGCTGGCTGAACGTACAGCTGGCACCGTGCATCTCCATCCATGGCGTACTGGTGGATGTATACGGCGAAGGTGTCCTGATCATGGGTGAGAGCGGCATCGGTAAGAGCGAGGCTGCGCTGGAACTGATCAAGCGTGGACATCGTCTGGTAAGTGACGATGTGGTGGAAATCAGCAAAGTCAGTGATGTGGAACTGGTGGGAACCGCACCGGATATCACCCGGCATTTTATCGAACTGCGCGGTATCGGTATCATCGATGTGAAGACGCTGTTCGGTGTGGAAAGTGTAAAAAATACCCAGTCCATCGATCTGGTCATCAAACTGGAAGAGTGGAGCCGGGATAAAGAATACGACCGTCTGGGACTGAAAGAAGAATACACAGAGATCCTTGGCAACAAAGTTGTCTGCCATTCTCTGCCGATCCGTCCGGGTCGAAATCTGGCTGTTATCGTAGAATCTGCGGCAGTCAACCACCGTCAGAAAAAGATGGGATACAATGCGGCACAGGAGCTGTACAACCGTGTACAGGCGAACCTGGCAAGAAAGAAGGAGGACTAAAAAATGAGTTACTGTTTTGGAATCGATATCGGGGGAACAACCGTAAAATGCGGATTATTTACAACAGAGGGTGAACTTCTGGAAAAATGGGAGATCAAAACCCGTACAGAAGAAAACGGAAAAGCGATTCTTCCGGATGTGGCAGAGACCATTCTGAAAAAAATGGAAGAAAAAGGCATTGCAAAAGCAGATGTCATCGGTGTTGGTGTCGGAGTTCCGGGACCGGTTGTAAAAGAAAGAGAAGTACAGGTAGCAGTCAATCTGCACTGGGGACGTACGATGCTGGCAGATGTTCTGGAAGAACTGCTGGGTCAGATCCCGGTAAAAGTAGGAAATGATGCCAACGTTGCAGCACTCGGTGAGATGTGGAAAGGCGGCGGAGAAGGTACACAGAACCTGATCATGGCTACCCTGGGAACCGGTGTCGGCGGCGGTATCATCGTGGACGGAAAGATCGTTACCGGTGCACACGGAGCAGGCGGAGAGATCGGACATGCATGTGTGGAACCGGAAGAAACCGAAAGCTGTAACTGTGGAAATAAAGGATGCCTCGAACAGTTAGCTTCCGCTACCGGTATCGTAAGAATCGGTAAAAAGATCATGGCAGAAAATACTGCTGAGACAAAACTGACACTGGATGATTTCAGCGCAAAAACCATCTTTGATGCATACAAAGAAGGTGACGGTGTTGCAAAACAGATCGTGGACAAATTTGCCGGATATCTGGGAACCGCACTGGCAATCTTCTCCTGCGTGGTTGACCCGGAAGTTATCGTTATCGGCGGTGGCGTATCCAAAGCCGGACAGCCTCTGATCGACGCTGTGGCAGGTCATTATAAAGAACATGCCTTTATCAGCTGCAAAGATACACCGATCGTTCTGGCAAAGCTGGACAACGATGCAGGAATCTACGGAGCTGCAAAACTGGTAGTTGCGTAAAACAGGTATTCTGATACATTTGTAAAAAAGATTCAGGAGCTGTCGGAAAGTAATTTTCGGTAAATAAAAAAGAATGGAGCATATGTGAATTTTTAACACATATGTTCCATTCTTTTTTTGTGAAATCCTTTATGGAAACTCCATCGTAGATATCAGAGTACCCTACCCGGCAGAGTAATCTTGCACAGAGGCTGTATCCGGTGTTGCAGGAGTGTCCGGTACCGGGGCAGTGTCATCCGGAGCCGCAGGCACGGTGGAATCATCGCCCGGAACGGTGTCGGTTCCATCTCCGTTTGTATCGGTTCCATCTCCGTCTGTATCGGTTCCATCGGTATCGGTATCTGCATCCTCGTCGGAGTCTGACGGATCCGTTTCGTGTGAGTGCCACGGAGACGGTGTCGGAGCCACATAATGGCGGGTACAGCGAACCGTAGGGATGGTGGAAGTTTCGAAATATTCGGTACGGGTCGGGCATCCGGAGCCTGCCAGCAGTCCGCTGGACGTACAGATCGTCGCTTCCTTTACGGTAGAAGGCATCTCAAAGTCTACATACGGAAGATCCTCATGGATCCGGCTCATAACCTTTTTCCACAGTGTTTTGTGGAACGATTTGCAGTCATCTTCCAGAAATTCGTTGGTGTCATAACCTGCCCATACCGCGCAGGTATAATATGGGGTAAATCCTGCAAACCACACATCACGGGTTGCAGAGGTTGTACCTGTCTTACCGGCTACCGGCATATTGTCAAGCTGCAGTCCGTTACCGGTACCGCCTTCGTCATTGACAACACTCTCGAGAGCGCTTGTCAGCAGATATGCGGTGCTCTCACGGAACACTTTGGTTGTCTGCGGCTTGTTTTCCAGAACCACATCCCCGTTCTGATCGAGGATTTTGGTGTAAAATACCGGTTTGGTGTAAGTGCCGCCGTTTGCGATCGCCGCATAGGCAGCGGTCAGTTCCAGGGTGGAGACACCATTGGTGATACCGCCAAGTGCCGTAGGTTCCCGCGCGTCATCATATACCTGACCGTTGATGACTTCATGATCGGTAACCTTATCAAAGCCAAGTTCTTTCAGATACGTGTAGCCAAGTCGTGGTGTGATGTCACGGAAACACTGCACGGCGATGGTGTTACAGGAATATTTGAGGGCATCGCGGATCGTCATTGTACCGCGATAACCGCTGTAGGCATTTTTGACCGGTCGGTTGGTATTTTCATAAGCGATCGCCTGGTCTACATAGGTGTCTGCCAGCGTAAGTCCCAGATCGTTGATCGCAGGTCCGTAAACAGCCAGAGGTTTGAAGGTAGAACCCGGCTGCCGGTAGGTGTCGGTTGCACGGTTCAGCGTCAGACTGGCGGTTTTTTCCCCGCGGCCGCCGACGAGAGCTTTGACATAACCGGTGTGCTGGTCGATGATCACCATGGAAGACTGCGGCTGTGCAGCAAAGCTGATTCGTTCGGCAACGATAGTTTCGCCTTCGCCTACGACAGCTGCTTTGTATTGATCCACATAATTCTGTGCTTCCTCTTCCGAGTCAAACAGCAGGTCGAAATTTTCGTCTCCGTGATCTTTAAAATACAGTTTCATCATTTCTTTACTGTAGTTCTGTGTGGTCCCATCCGCTTTCTGCACCGTTAAAGCCCAGTCGATACCAACCTGCGTATGAGCAGGGAAGTTTTCTTCGTTCTGATATTCCTCATCCAGAATGGACTGGATCGAAGGATCCTGGGTGGTGTAGATACGGAGACCGCCGCTGTAAAGCGCATTCTGTGCCTGTACCTTGGTGTACCCTTTCTGCTCCTGCAGATCGGTAATGATCTGGGAAGTCAGTTCGTCGATAAAATAAGAATACGGAGTGGCGGTTTCCTGCGAAGAATCCGTCGCCTGAATCCGTTCGTAGACATTATCGGCAAGCGCTTCCTCATACTGCGCTTTGGTAATATACCCCTGATCGAGCATATTGGTCAGTACCTTTTTGCGGCGCTTTGCATTTTCCTCCGGGAAACGGATCGGGTTGTACGCGTAAGGGTTCTGCGGGATTGCAGCCAGTACGGCACATTCGGACAGCGTCAGGTCTTCACTGTTTTTTCCAAAATACCGCTGTGCTGCCGCCTGTATCCCATAGGTTCCGGCGGAGAGGTTGATGGTATTCAGATAATTTTCCAGGATTACGCTTTTGGTGTCCATGCCCTCTGCGGTCAGGGAAGCCTCCAGCTGAAGCGCCAGATACTGCTCCTGGATCTTACGTTTGAAACGCTCGATCTTCCCCTCGTTCGTCCAGTTGGTAAATACGTTGTTTTTCAGTAACTGCTGTGTCAGGGTACTTGCACCCTCATTAAAATGAAATCCATGGGAAACACCGTTTACAAAGGCACGCAGGATTCCCTGAATATCGATTCCGTTATGCTCATAAAAACGTTCATCCTCAATGGCAACGATCGCATGCTGCATGTCCAGCGGAATCTTGCTGATCGATACCGACATACGGTTGGCGTTCGGAGCGGAGAGTTTCTGAAGCTGATTGCCATCTGCATCGTATACGAAGGTGGCATTGCCGCTGGGCATGATATTTACATCGGAGATATCCGGTGAAGTATCGAGAATGGCACGGAAAGCGCCGACGCCCATGCAGCAGAAGATCACGCATACTGCAGCAAAGCTCAGGAACAGAACACGCAGAAAAGTAACACCCGCCCGTTTTCCTCTCTTCGAGGAGGCGGAAGACAGTTGTTTTCGCTTTTTATGGGTGGAATTTTTTCCAAAATTCATTTGTGTACCTCCTTTATCTGCTTATTATAGCAAATTTCAAAATTCAAGAAAAGCCTATATTAAAAAGTTCACATTTTCCTTGCATCCGTGCAGGAAAATCCCCTATAATAAAAAATAATCATGTTTATTAAGGAGAATTACCATGTTGGAGCGATATAAAACAGTCTATCGTGGAAAAGAGGGAGAAATCATCGAAAAAAAATCCCGTTTTATTGCCACGGTACGGCTGGTGGAGACGGAAGAGGAAGCGCTTGCGTTTATCGAAGAGATGAAAAAGAAATACTGGAACGCCACACATAACTGCTTTGCCTATGTGATCGGAGAACGGCGGGAATGTGTGCGTTGCAGTGATGACGGAGAACCGAGCGGAACGGCGGGAAAACCGATGCTGGATGTGCTGCTGGGAGAAGACATGTACAATACGGCAGTTGTCGTGACGAGATATTTTGGCGGTACGCTTCTTGGAACCGGCGGACTGGTGCGCGCGTATTCGAAGGCGGTGCAGGAAGGACTGGCGCAGAGCGATCTGATCGAAAAACAGTATGGAAATATCCTCGAGATCGGAACGGATTATAATGGTGTCGGAAAAATACAGTATCTGATCGGAGAGAACAAAATACCGGTGCTGGAGTCAGAGTATACCGATAAAGTGCGGTTCCGTGTACTGCTTCCGCTCAGCGAGACGGAGCATTTTCAGAAACTGCTGACCGAGGCGACGAATGCGCGGGCAAGTCAGGAGATTGTGGACAGCTGTTATTATGCGGTGTGGAACGGACAGATCCTGATGGGAGAGGAGTTGCGAGGATAAACAGTATCGCCAGAAAATGGGTGAAAAGATAAGAAAATCAGGATATATGCGAGTAAGGAGCTGAAAAAACGCCGGTGCCAAAAAAGCGGCACTGACGTTTTTATCTTGCTATATAGTATATAGCGGCAATTGGTTTATTAAACAGTCTCCGGTTCCGGATAAGTCTCACCCAGGGTATCGATCACGATTGTTGCGATCACCTGATCTTCCAGCGGTCTGTCACGGAAATCGGTCGGTACAGTCGCGATCTTATCGATGACATCCAGACCTTCGGTGATCTTACCGAAAGCTGCATAAGCACCATCCAGGTGTGGAGAAGTCTCATGCATGATGAAGAACTGGCTTCCGGCAGAATCCGGATGCATGGCACGTGCCATGGACAAAACGCCAGGTGTATGTTTCAGGTCATTGGCGAAACCATTCTGTGCGAATTCTCCCCTGATGGAGTATCCCGGACCACCCATTCCGGTTCCTTCCGGGCATCCGCCCTGGATCATAAATCCCGGAATGACACGGTGGAAGATCTTTCCATCGTAGAAATGTTTGTTTGCCAGACTGATAAAGTTGTTGACGGTGTTCGGGGCAACCTCCGGATAGAGTTCGCCTTTCATCACATCACCGTTTTTCATTGTAATCGTAATAACAGGATTTGACATGATAAACGCTCCTTTGTCTTTTCATTTTTCAGCTGTTACAGCTGTCAGAACTCATTATAATATGGAAAGAACAAAGGCGCAAGGAAAAGAATACGTGAGGAACTTATGGAAAGAGAAATTGATTTACAGGAAATATCCGACGGGAAATTATATACAAATAAAGATATGGTAAAGGCAGGATGCGGTGAATGTCAGGGATGTTCCGACTGCTGTCGGGGGATGGGAAGCTCGATCTTTCTGGATCCGATGGATATTTACCGGCTGACAACGGGGCTGGAATGTTCCTTTGAAGATCTCTTAAGCACCTGTGTGGAACTGCATGTGGTGGACGGGTTTATCCAGCCGAATATGAAGATGGTGGGAAAGGAAGAACAGTGCCCGTTTCTGAATGAAAAAGGTCGCTGCAACATCCATGCGATCCGTCCGGGGATCTGCCGGCTGTTTCCGCTGGGAAGATGCTATGACGGCGAGGGCGGATTTCAGTATTTTCTTCAGATCTATGAGTGCAAAAAGGAGCCGAAGTCCAAAGTAAAGATCAAAAATTGGCTCGGTGTGGAAGAGATTGGAAGATACGAGCGGTTTGTGGCACAGTGGCATTATTTCCAGAAGGATGTACAGAAAGTGCTGGCGGGAATCTCACAGGAGGCTCTTGTAAAGAAGATTCATCTGTATCTGCTGACACAGTTTTACCAGAAACCGTATCAGGCAGGACGGGATTTTTATGAACAGTTTGAAGAAAGGCTCCGGGAAGTAAAACAGCAGATCGGGATCGCAGGATAAAATCCCGGATTCCGAGAGTAGAAAAAACCGGAAGGGCGGGACGCGTTGGTTCCACTCTTCCGGTTTTATGATGTATGACGGTTGTATCTTTGTCTGACAGGTCAGGTTGTCTTCAGTGAATCCCGGTACGGAATATAAGAAGTATCGAAAAGACAAAGCTCATCGAGACTGTTGAATTCGCGGATAATGCCCTCCGGGTATTTGCGAAGCGCCATGGAAAGCTCGTCCAGATGGCTGCATAAGAAAGCTTCCCAGCTGAGATCTGCGGATTCCGGTGCGTCGTATTCTTTCAGCATCAGTTCGCAGAAACGGGCGGAAAACTGATTGTCCCAGTAAGCGGGACCGGTCATATACCAGCAGTTGCTGCCGCCTCTCCGGATGCGGGAGATCTTTCCGTTAAAACCGGTGGTGACACATAATTTGGCTGTCTTTTCTGCGGAAAATGCACCCGCGTAGTAAGACTCATAGACATAAGGATCAAAAATATTTTCCATACAGTACAGGTCAGACGAACAGATATAAGAATTTTTCAGTACCTTTCGTGCTGCATAGATGGATGAAAGATTGTTCCGGACTGCATACTCTGTATTTTCAATCAGGTGTACGCCGTATTTTTCTTCCAGATAAGAAAATGCTTCTTTTTGATGACCGACAACGATATAAATTTCCGGGATCTCAACCTCGATCAGCTGACGGATCATGCGCTCGATCATGATCTCCCCCTTGACCTTTAAAAATGCCTTTGGTTTCGTATCAGACAGAGGCTTGAACCGGGAACACATACCGGCGGCAAGAATGATGGCGTTATCTACATGATAGGGACGCAGCGCATCGTAATTGCCATTTTGAAAACAGTCATCGAATTCAGACTTTACCATGACGAAAGAATCCTCCTGTGGTTAAAACACAATAATAACGTATCGATTGTAGTGCAGTTTCGGGAGAATGTCAAGCAGAGAAGGAAACGGAATGCACAGAGGGAGATAAGAATATTGTAAGAAATTTGTGAACAGATGGAATTGAAATGTGTGGAAAAATGTACTACAATGATTGGGAACAGATGGAGTATAACAGGCATCTGCAATAATAAGGAGGGGAACAGATGAAAAAAAGAAAGAACATACTGCTTGCACTGGGAATCGTTCTGACAATGTCCATGGCAGTTCCGTCAGCAGCCGCAGTAAACAGAGAGTCCGGCAAACAGTCTGTTGCAAGTCAGGAGGTAACCCAGGATGTACAGGAAGTTCTGGAACAGGATCTGCTGACCGATGTATCGGAACAGGCCGTAAAACCACAGTGGAAACAGGTTTCGGTGAATGACGATACAAAATGGATGTTGCAGCTGAATCAGGAGACAAACGCTGCGGATGGCGCGTATGTGATCAATGGAAAAACATATTGGTTCGACCAGGAGGGGTATCTGGTTACAGGAACCGTAAAAGTAGAAAAGACAACGACCGGTGATGCGACAACGGGAAAAGCCGCACTGAAGGCAGGTACATACTTCTTCCAGAACGTGGGCGAGAGTCCGGAAAAAGATGATCTGGGAAGCATGGTGAAAAATGCATGGGTCAACGATGCGGAAGATGGGTCTGTATGGTTTTATATGGGAACCGACGGAACCATCGATACCGATATCAGCGGCTGGCAGCAGGTAGAACAGAGTTTCTGGGTAAAAGCAGACAAAGGTGTCGGAGCGATACAGGAAGAAGGCTGGTACCAGATCAACGGCGCATGGTATTATCTGCAGGCAGACGGCTTCCGCGATGAGACAAAGATCGGCATCCAGGAGGTAAACGGAAAAACCTACTGTCTGAACAAAGATGGAATCGTACAGAAAGGATTCCAGATCTGGGACGGTATCGGTTATATCTGTGATGTACAGAAAGGAACAGTAGTAAAAGCAGATAACTGCTGGGAACTGGTTGCCGGAGATTATTACTGGTATGAAGATGGAAAACCTGCTACCGGATGGCGGGTTGTCAGAGGCAAACACTTTTATATGAACCCGGAAAACGGCAAGATGATGACCGGATTCTACAAAGATGAAACAGGTAAGCTGTATTACAGCGATATCTACGGAGCAAGACTGGAGCAGGCAGGATGGAATCTGATCAACAATACCTGGTACTGGATCAACACCGATGCTTCCGTAGCGACCGGATGGGTCAGCCCGAACGGAAAGACCAAATATTATATGGGTGAAGACGGAGCCATGACGGTTGGCTGGTGCGTGATCGACGGTACCTACTATTTCTTCACCGGAAGCGGTGCGATGCATACCGGATGGCTGCAGCGTTTCAGCGGCTGGTATTATCTGAACGAAGACGGAACAATGGCAACCGGCTGGAAAGTGGTCAATGGAAAATGGTATTACTTTGATGAAAATGGAATGATGCAGACCGGATGGACACAGGTAAACAGTGTCTGGTATTACATGGATGCCAACGGCACGATGCAGACCGGATGGCTGAAAGTTCCGAGCGGCTGGTACTATCTGTCCGGTAACGGTGCGATGATGACCGGCTGGTATGTAGTCAACGGAAAATGGTACTACAGCAATGCAGCAGGAACCATGATGACCGGCTGGGTAGAGTGCCCGAGCGGCTGGTATTATACAGATGCCAGCGGAGTAATGCAGACCGGATGGGCAAGAATCAAGGGAAAATGGTATTACCTGGATGCTGCAAAAGGCGGTGCGGCAACCGTAGGCTGGAAACGGATCGGCAACTTCAAATATTACTTCAATGAATACTGTGCAATGGAGCAGGATCTTGACAATATCCTTGGAAGACAGTCCTCTTATCAGATCACGGTCAACCGGGTAAAATGCCAGGTTATGGTATATGCGAAGAGTGAAACCGGAAAATATGATGTCCCGGTAAAAACTTTCACCTGTTCCGTAGGAAAGGCAGGTACCCCGACCCATGCAGGACAGTATGCAACTCTGAAAAAAGATAACCCGGTAAGACTGATGGGACCATCTTACGGAAAATACGGAACACAGATCAACATCTACGGTGACTGGTTCCACTCTGTAGCATGCAGTAATAGTGATCCGACATTTGCTCTGGCAGCAGGTAACTACAATATGCTGGGACAGCCGGCATCTCACGGATGTGTACGTCTGTGCGTAAGAGATGCAAAATGGATCTATGATAACTGTGGTCTTTATACAACGGTTCTGATCTCCGATACCGAGGCAACACCGTTTGACAGACCGGCTACGATCAAGATTCCGGCAGGACAGAACTGGGATCCGACCGACCAGGAAGCGTTAGACAAACTGGCAGGAAAAACCAGTAAATAATAAAAAATTTGTATGAGATACAAAAAGAGGATCAGCCTAGAACATGTGATGTGTTTCAGGCTGATTTTCTTGCATTGTATATCAATCATTGGTTCGGTGGGCTGATTTTCTTGCATTGCATATCAATCATTGGTCCGGTGGACTAATTTTGATTACAATTTTGTGAATAACGTTTAAACATCTTTTACGAGGGTTGAAAAGACGGCTTATTTGTAATAAAATAAACGCATGAAAAGGAAAAAAATTCCAGCGAGAGGAGAGATATCATGAAGCAGAGAAGACGTCTGTTATTTGGACTGGGAATTTTGGTTTCATTATCGATGGCTGTTCCGGCGAATGCGGCAGATGCAACACAGGGAACCGCACAGGTGAGTGAAAGTGTACAGGAAGTGCTCCAGGATGAGGAAAATGTGGAAGTCCCGGGAACAGAAAATGAAGAAGGCGGAACCGTCGATGCAGCTGATCCGACAGACGGACAGGACGAAAACAGTAACGGACAGCAGGCAGACAGTGAGGATGCGGCAACCGCAGCGGTAAAGAGTGGATGGCAGCAGATCGCTGCGAATACCTGGATCTATTACGATCAGAACGGCAACCGGGATTATACGAAAACCGGTATGCAGACCATCGGAGATAAAGTGTATTACCTGGATGAAAACGGGGTTGCACAGTCCGGTACATTTTTGGCAGCAGACGGAAAAGAATATGTTTTTGATGCAGGAAAAGGAACGGCTACATTAAAGATTTCGGATGGCTGGAATGAGATCGACGGCAAATGGTACTGGTATCAGAACGGAAAGCCATACAAAGGATGGCTGCAGCGTTTCAGCGGTTGGTACTATCTGAAAGAAGACGGAACGATGACAACCGGCTGGTATGAGGTAAAAGGTGTCAGGTATTATTTTGATGAAAACGGAACGATGGTAACCGGCTGGGTACAGGATGGAGAAAACTGGTATTATATGAGCGCCAGCGGAGCGATGCAGACAGGATGGGTACAGACTCATACCGGCTGGTACTATCTTGGCAACAGCGGTGTGATGCAGACAGGATGGTATGTGGTAAAAGGCAAATGGTATTACAGCAATGCCGCAGGAACGATGCAGACGGGCTGGGTGAATGATGGAAAACACTGGTATTACATGAACGCGGACGGCGTGATGCAGACAGACTGGGTACAGACGCACACGGGCTGGTACTATCTTGGAAACAGCGGCGTGATGCAGACGGGCTGGTATGTGGTGAGAGGACACTGGTATTACAGTAACGCTGCAGGAACGATGCAGACGGGCTGGGTGAACGACGGAAAGAACTGGTACTATACAGACAGCAACGGAGCGATGCAGACGGGCTGGTTAAGAAACGGCGGTGGCTGGTATTATCTGAAATCCAGCGGAGCTATGGCAACCGGATGGAACCGTGTCGGATCTTACAAATATTATTTCAACGGAAGCGGAGCAATGTTACAGGATCTCGACAGCGTACTCGGTCGCCAGTCTTCCTATTATATTACAGTAAACCGCAGAACCTGCCAGGTTATGGTATATGCAAAGAGCGAAACCGGAAGATATGATATCCCGGTCAAAACATTTGCCTGTTCCGTAGGTCTGCCGGCAACTCCGACCCCGACCGGTACTTATAACACGCTGGCACAGTACCGCTGGCATACTCTGATGGGACCTTCCTACGGACAGTACTGCACGAGAATCGTAGGCGGTGTGCTGTTCCACTCCGTAGCCGGAAATAGCATGACTGTGAAAAACCTGAACGCAGCCAACTACAATATGCTGGGACAGCCGGCATCTCACGGATGTGTACGTCTGTGTGTAAGAGATGCAAAATGGATCTATGACAACTGTGCAGTAGGAACCACCGTAACGATCGGCGATTCCCTGGCAGCACCGTTTGGCAAACCGGCAACGATCAAGATTCCGGCATGGCAGACATGGGATCCAACCGATCCGGCAGCACCAAAATAAAATAACAGTAACAGAAATAAAAAACCTTCGCAAGGTTAACCTTGCGAAGGTTTTTTTGTTTCTGTTGTCATAGCAGTCCGTTTCAGAGAAACTTACCGGAAACACGAGTTCACGCTGTTTTAGCAGCTCTCAAGTACCTTCCGTATCCGCTCCGGGAAATCAGGACTCATGTTTGCTGATTTTACATAAGCGGTAAGAAAATCAAGAACTCCGGTTTCTGTATCACGACTATGAGAAATGGCATCTAAAAATGCCTTCTGTTCTCTGTAAGCTTCTTTTGAAATAGCAGCCACATACGCTTTTCCTGTTCTGGTATAAGATTTTCCGATCGAATCCACTTTCAGATAACCTTTATTTTCAAGGACAACCAGCGCGGGAGCTACTGTATTCCGTTTTAAAGACGGCTCTGCCTTTAAAACTTCTGAAATCAGACAAGGATGATCCATATTCCATATGGTATTCATAATCTGTTCTTCCCTGGGTGTCAATCCATACATATTTCTATCCTCCGTAAAATTGCTTTCTTCGTATTTGAATATACGAAAAACCCCATTTCCAACTTCCTCTAGTATAAAGAAAAAAGTCAAAAAAATCAATAGAATTATGGAAAAATCAGGCAGTTTATTGATTTTTTTGGAAGCGTTGTCGGATGACAGATGATGGAAAATAAGACAAATAAAGTGGATTTGCAATACAACGAGATAAAATGCGCTTTGCGAATTTTATCTCGTTATCACAACAAAAAACCGCCAGAAGTAAATTCTGACGGTTAAGCGTGCGTTAGAGGATTCGAACCCCCGGCCTTTTGGTCCGTAGCCAAACGCTCTATCCAGCTGAGCTAAACGCACATTTTATTTTGTGTTGTTTAGGTGTCCCTCACAACAAAGCCTATTATACGGGAGAGATGAGCAAATGTCAACACTTTTTTTGAAAAAAATTAAATTTTTTTAATTGTTAGAAAAACAGGTGAAATTAGGGAGTGGGAAAGAGGAAAACCGACCGAGGGAAACCGTACAGATTGCTTGAAAAGAAAGAAACGATGTGCTACTGTTAATAGGTAACTGTGAAGACACGAAACAGTTACGTCAAGAGGAAAATACACAGGGAGGATATACAAATGAGAGCAAGTGGTGTGTTGATGCCTGTTTCTTCACTGCCATCCAGATATGGAATCGGCTGTTTTTCAAAAGAAGCATATGAATTTGTAGACTGTCTGGAACGTGCCGGACAGTCAAAGTGGCAGGTTCTTCCGTTAGGACCTACCGGATATGGAGATTCTCCGTATCAGCCGTTTTCCACATTCGCAGGCAATCCGTATTTTATCGATCTGGATACACTGGTGGAAGAAGGTCTTCTTTATAAAGAAGAATGTGAACGGCTACAGTGTGGCGGGGATCCGAGATTTGTAGATTATGAGAGAATCTATTTTTCAAGAAATGAGATTTTAAGAAAAGCCTACGAACGTTTTTCAGCGGATGAGAAATTCCATGCATTCTGCAAAAAAGAGCAGGAATGGCTGGAACCATACTGTCTGTTCCGTGCGATCAAGGACAGCCAGAACGGAGCACTGTGGACAACCTGGCCGGAAGAACTGAGAAAGAGCGGTTCGAAGGAAGTACAGAATAAGAAAAAAGAACTGGAAAAAGAGATGGAATACTACCAGTTCCTGGAATATGAGTTTGACCGTCAGTGGAACAAACTGAAAGCGTATGCCAATAAGAAGGGAATTACGATCATCGGAGATCTTCCAATCTATGTGGCAATCGACAGTGCGGATGCGTGGGCAAATCCGAAGATGTTCCAGATGGACGAGGATGGTGTGCCGAGTGCGATCGCAGGCTGCCCGCCGGATGCTTTCTCTGCAACCGGCCAGATGTGGGGGAACCCGCTGTATGACTGGAAAGTACAGAAAAAGACCGGATACAAATGGTGGATCCAGCGTATGAAGAGAAGCTTTGTCCTGTATGATACCGTTCGCATCGACCATTTCCGTGGATTTGCAGAGTATTATGCGATTCCGGCAGATGCAGAAAATACAATGGAAGGAGAATGGGTAGAAGGACCGGGCATTGATCTGTTCCGGGCGATGGAAAAAGCACTGGGAGAGATGGATGTGATCGCGGAAGACCTGGGAACACTGGACGATAAGGTGTTTGATCTGATGGATGAGACAGGATATCCGGGAATGAAAGTCCTACAGTTTGCCTTTGATTCCGGCAATACGAACTTCTATCTGCCACATCATTATAAGAGAAACTGTGTCGTGTATACAGGAACGCACGACAACGATACGACAAAAGCCTGGTATTATGGCATGAGCGACTGGGCGAGAGAGTATTCAAAGGCATATCTGAATAACTATGACCGTCCGTGGGAAGATATCCCGTGGGATTTTATCCGGGCGGCAGAAGCCAGTGTTGCCAATCTGGCAGTGATTCCGATGTGGGATCTTCTGTGCTGTGGCAGTGAAGGAAGAATGAATCATCCGTCGACACTGGGGGAAAACTGGAAATGGAGGATGCTTCCGGGCGAGTTCCGTGAGGATATCATCGGACGTCTGCGCTGGCTGACCGATACGTTCCAGAGAATGCTGGTTCCTCCGAAAACCGAAGAAGAGCAGGAGGAAAACGAAGATGAAACAGATGCTTCAGTATCTGAAAGCGTATAAAAAAGAGTCAGTCATCGCACCGCTGTTTAAAATGCTGGAAGCCAGTTTTGAACTGCTGGTTCCGATTGTTATGGCAAACATCATCGATGTCGGTATCCAGAACGGGGACAAGTCGTACATCTGGAGGATGTGTGCACTGATGATCGGACTGGGCGTGCTGGGACTGGTATGTTCCCTGACGGCGCAGTATTTTGCTGCAAAAGCGGCGATGGGATTTGGAACGGCACTGAGAAAAGCGCTGTTTGGACACATTAACAGTCTCAGTTACAATGAACTGGATCAGATCGGAACACCGACACTGATCACCCGTATGACCAGCGATATCAACCAGGCGCAGACCGGTGTCAACATGATGCTTCGTCTGTTCCTGCGTTCTCCGTTCATCGTCATCGGTGCGGTTATGATGGCATTTACCATCAGCGCGAAACTGACGATCATTTTCCTGATCGCTGTGCCGTTGATCGGACTGGCGATTTACCTGATCATGCGGATTACCGTGCCGATCTATAAAAAAGTACAGAGTATTCTGGATCAGATCGTGCTTCATACGAGAGAAAATTATGTGGGAGCCAGAGTGGTACGTGCATTTTCCAGAGAAAAAGATGAGACAGAGCAGTTTAATGAGATCAGCGGCAGTCTGAAAGATACCCAGCTGTATGCAGGTAAGATTTCCGTCCTGATGAACCCGGTCACCTATGTCATGGTAAATATTGCGATCCTGTGTATCCTGTGGTTCGGTGGCTGGCAGGTACAGATCGGCAGCGTATCTCAGGGAGAGATCGTAGCGCTGGTCAACTACATGAACCAGATCCTGCTGGCGCTGGTAGCCCTGGCAAACCTGATCGTGGCAGTGACAAGAGCGCTGGCATGTGCGATCCGTATCAATGAAGTCTTCCAGGTAAACAGTTCCATGGAAGAGGGAACGAAAGAAGGCACGAAAGAGAGCGGAAAACCGCGGGTTGCTTTTGATCATGTGACCTTTACCTATGGCGGCGCACAGGAGGCTTCCCTGACGGACATCAGTTTTTCTGCGATGCCGGGAGAGACGATTGGTATCATCGGCGGTACCGGATCCGGAAAATCCACGCTGGTCAACCTGATCCCGCGGTTCTATGACGCTACCGAAGGTTCGGTGACGGTGGACGGTCAGGATGTAAAAACCTACACGTTCCAGCATCTGCGTGAAAAGATCGGTGTGGTTCCACAGAAAGCGGTTCTGTTCCTCGGAACGATCCGGAGTAATCTGCAGTGGCGGAAAAAAGACGCGAAAGAGAGTGAACTGTGGAAAGCCTTACAGATCGCGCAGGCAGAAGAAGTGGTGAAGAAAAAACAGAAAGGTCTGGATGAAAAAGTGGAAACCGGCGGACGAAACTTCTCCGGTGGACAGAGACAGCGTCTGACCATCGCGAGAGCACTGGTCGGCGAGCCGGATATCCTGATCCTTGACGACAGTGCATCCGCACTGGACTTCGCAACGGATGCGGCACTGCGCAGATCCATCAAAGAAAATACGAAAAAAGCAACCGTATTCCTGGTATCCCAGCGTGCGGCAACCGTAAAAAATGCAGACCAGATCCTGGTTCTGGATGATGGAAAACTTGTGGGAAAAGGACCCCATGAGGAATTATTGAAGAATTGTAACGTATATAAGGAAATCTGTATGTCACAGTTTTCCAGTCAGGAGGTAGCACAGTTATGAAAAATAAAAAGACCATAAACCGTGTCCTGGAACTGATTCGCCCGTATACGTATCTGGTGGTCAGTATTCTGGTGCTGGCGGCAGTCACAGTAGCGGCTACCCTGTATTCCCCGATCCTGATTGGTAAAGGTGTCGACTGTATGGTGAAAAAAGGACTGGTAAGTTTTCCTGATCTGAAACTGGTACTGATCCAGCTGGCAGTCATAACTGCGATTTCCGCGGTATCTCAGTGGGTGATGAGCCTTCTGACCAACAAAATGACGTACAAGATCGTGGATGATATCCGCAGAAGCGTATTTGCCCATATGGAAATTCTTCCGCTCCGCTATATGGATGCACACCAGCCGGGTGATGCGATCAGCCGGATTTCCACAGATGTGGATCAGTTCTCCGACGGTCTGCTGATGGGATTTACCCAGCTGTTTTCCGGCGTGATGACGATCCTCGGAACTCTGGGATTTATGATCTCTATTGATGGAAGAATTACACTGGTCGTTGTACTGATCACACCGTTATCGTTCTTCGTAGCAAACTTTATCGCAAAACGTACTTTCACCATGTTCCGGTTACAGTCTGAAACGAGAGCAGAGATGACCTCTCTGGTGGAGGAAATGGTTGGAAACCAGAAGGTGGTAAAAGCATTTGCCTATGAAAAAGAGGCAGAGGAACGGTTTGATGACATTAACCAGAGATTACAGTCGTGCAGTCTGAAAGCAACGTTCTTTTCTTCCATTACCAACCCGTCCACCCGTTTTGTCAACGGACTGGTGTATACGGGTGTTGGTATCTTCGGAGCCTTTTCCGCGATCCAGGGAAGAATCACGGTTGGTCAGCTGAGCAGTTTCCTGAACTATGCGAACCAGTATACCAAACCGTTCAACGAGATCTCCGGTGTGGTAACAGAGCTTCAGAACGCGTTGGCATGTGCGGGAAGAATCTTTCAGTTCCTGGATGAGGAACCGGTACCGGAAAATGCACCGGATGCGAAGACACTGGATCATGTGGAAGGCCGTGTGGGATTCGAGGATGTAAGTTTCTCTTACACCAGTGAGGTTCCGCTGATCGAGCATATGAACCTGGAAGTAAAACCGGGACAGCGTGTGGCAATCGTCGGTCCTACCGGATGCGGAAAAACGACGGTGATCAATCTGCTGATGCGTTTTTATGATGTAAATAAAGGTAAGATCACACTGGACGGCGTGCCGATTCAGGATCTGACCTGGGAAAGTCTCCGTTCCAGTTACGGAATGGTACTTCAGGAGACCTGGTTAAAAGCGGGTACCATCCTGGAAAATATCTCTTACGGCAAACCGGATGCCACAAGGGAAGAAGTGATCGAAGCAGCCAAACAGGCACACGCCCACAGTTTTATCAAGCGTCTTCCGAATGGATATGACACGGTAATGGGCGAGGACGGCGGAAGCCTGTCCCAGGGACAGAAACAGCTGCTTTGTATTGCAAGACTGATGCTGTTAAAACCGCCGGTACTGATTTTGGATGAGGCGACATCCTCGATCGATACCATGACCGAGATCCGTATCCAGAAAGCTTTCCAGAAGCTGATGGAAGGACGGACAAGTTTCGTGGTGGCACACCGGTTGTCAACTATTAAGGAATCGGATGTGATCCTGGTTATGAAAGACGGACATATCCTGGAGACTGGTAAACATGAGGAACTGCTGGAGAAGAAAGGGTTCTATGCGCAGCTGTATCAGAGCCAGTTTTGTAATGTGTAAGTGAGATTGCAAAAAAAGGATGTGTCAGATCCAGGATGGAACATTCAGGCAAATAAGATGCAAAAAGTGACGCGGCAGGTTCCTGATGGAACATTCGTGCAACGTGAGCAGGGGAACTTTGAACTAATCCCTAACTTCGACTAAGACTCTCGCGAGAGCGCTCGAGCCTAAGTCTACGTAAGGGCTGGATTTCAAAGCTTCCCCTAACCGCCCACAAAGTGTTGCACGAACGTTCCATCAGGAACCTGCCGCTGTTTGTTTGCAAAAGGGGGGACATCTGGGGAAAGAGCTTTATAAGTCAACAAAACCATATCAGCCCGCTCCCTCTGCGTCCGTCTTGAACATACTACCTTAACAACTTAAACATACTATCTTAACAACTTGAACACACTACCTCAACAAACTTTGACACATCCTCAGAAAAATGCTATAGTATAGACCAAATCTATTTCACCCAAAACCAACGAATCCAAAAATCAAAAAGGGGGCAAACCCATGTTGCATAAAGTCATCATCACCCTTCTAAAACCTTTATCCTTCCTCCCGGCTCTTCTGGTTATGTATATGATATTTTCTTTTTCGGCGCAGAACGGTACGGAGTCGGGTGATCTGAGTTTCAAAGTGAGTGTAAAACTGGTGGAAGTCGGATCAGAAGTGCTGGATATGAAACTGACGGACAGCGAGATTCAGATGTATGCGAACAAATACCATCATTATGTAAGAAAACTCGGTCATATGACCGAATATTGTGTGCTGGCGATCACGCTTTGTGTGCCGTTGTATGCGTACGGTGTCCGGGGGATCTGGCTGTATTTGCTGGCGGGATTCTTATGTGCCGGTTTTGCGGCGACGGATGAATATCATCAGTCGTTTGTGGCAGGGCGTGGACCTTCGGTGCGGGATGTCTGCATCGATACGTTTGGTGCGATGATCGGTATCACAGGAACGCAGATCGTCGGCTGGGCAGCCGTGAAGAGTGCGAAAGAACTGGAAAGAGAGCGGAAACGAAAGAGAAAGCAAAAGAGAAAAAAGATGCAGGAACGCTGATTGAGACAAAAGTAGTATCATGCAAAAGTTCAGGATTTTGCTGTGAAAAATGGTTGCGATGTGAGCAGATCAATCATAAGAGAGATAGAAATAACAGACTGTCTGAAAACAGTAAAACAGATGAGCGGAACAGACAGAATAAGATTGAATTAGAACTACCACTATATTATAATAAAATCAGTGATTCCGAACAGGCAAAACGCCGGTTCGAACAAGGAGGAAAACAATGAGTTACGCAGACGATTTATTTATCCGCATGTGTCAGGATATTATCGATAACGGATTAAGCACGGAAGGAGAAAAAGTACGTCCGGTGTGGGAAGATACCGGGGAGAGTGCTTATACGATCAAACGGTTTGGCGTGGTCAACCGGTACGATCTGTCGAAAGAATTTCCGGCGCTGACGCTTCGGAGAACGGCGCTGAAAAGCGCGTTTGACGAGATTCTGTGGATCTGGCAGAAAAAATCAAACAACATTCATGATCTGAACAGCCATATCTGGGACAGCTGGGCAGACGAGGACGGCTCCATCGGAAAAGCCTACGGGTATCAGCTGGGAGTGAAACATCAGTATAAAGAAGGCATGATGGATCAGGTCGACCGTGTGTTATACGATCTGAAAAACAACCCTTACAGCAGGAGAATTATGACCAATATTTATGTACATCAGGATCTTCATGAGATGAACCTGTATCCGTGTGCGTATTCGATGACATTTAACGTGACAAAAGAAAAAGACAGCGACAAACTGACACTGAACGGTGTGTTAAACCAGCGCTCCAACGATGTGCTGGCGGCGAACAACTGGAATGTCTGCCAGTATGCACTGCTTCTGATGATGATCGCACAGGTGTGCGATATGAAAGCGGGCGAACTGCTCCATGTGATCGCGGACGCACATATTTATGACCGCCATATTCCGCTGGTAAAAGAACTGATCAGCAGAGAAACCCATCCGGCACCAAAGGTATGGCTGAATCCGGAAGTTAAGGATTTCTATGCATTTACCGTGGATGATCTCCATGTGGAAGATTATGTAACCGGACCACAGATTAAAAATATCCCGATCGCTGTGTAAGACTGTGTAGATGCGGGAAATTGTAAATAAAATATGATGCGTAACTGTAGCAAGTTTGCAGAAATTACGAGAAAAAGAACAGAATTTCCCCCGGAATCATAAAGAGAGAACGGATTTTCGGGTGAAAGTGAGAAATGTATAAGACAGGAGAAAAACAATGAATCTTATTGTAGCAGCAGATAAAAACTGGGGCATCGGAAAAGATAACAAACTTCTGGTGAGCATCCCTTCCGATATGAAATTTTTCCGTCAGGAAACCATGGGAAAAGTCGTTGTCATGGGAAGAAAAACACTCGAGAGCTTTCCGAACGGACTGCCTTTAAAAAACAGAACCAACGTGGTACTGACCAGTGACAAAAACTACCAGGTGAAAGATGCAGTGATCGTGCACAGCATCGACGAGCTGTTAGAAGAACTGAAAAATTACGATGACGAAGAGATTTATGTGATCGGCGGTGGAAGAGTTTATGAAGAAATGCTTCCATATTGCAACGTGGCACATGTGACAAAGATTGATTTCGCATTTGAGGCGGACACCCATTTTCCAAATCTAGACGCGGATCCGGCGTGGGAGATTACGGCATCCAGCGATGAACAGACATATTTTGATCTGGAGTATACCTTCGTAAAATACGAGAGAAAGTAAAAATACAAAAAGTAACAGGAAGGACCAGGAGGACAGTAGGTCAACATGGAAAAAAATGACTGGCAGGATCAGAAAAACAACAAGGAAAGCGACTTTATGAAAGTTGTCCAGGATGCCATCAACAGCGGGGACTATCAGCAGTTAAACGAACAGGTTCGAAAGACGGTCAGCGCATCCGTACAGGAAGTGTACAATATGGGCGGAAAACTGCAAAATGGCTTCAAAGAGGGCATGCGGCAGGCAGGAAACGGCTTGCAGGAAGGCTTTAAGGAAGGCATGCAGACCGCGCAGCGGGAGTGGAAAGAAGCCTGGAGAGAGTCGGGAAGCACCGGATGGCGAAAAACTGAGGTGACATACCGGACAAACTATGGAAAAAATCAGGCACCGGCGTATCAATCGGGAGCATGGAAGCAGGCGCAGCAGGGAAAACAGCTGCCTGCAATTTATTCACCGAATCCGCCGGGAAGAATCACAGGAACGGTTCTTGCCATCACCGGATATTCTCTGACCGGGGTATTTGCACTCAGTACGATCATTATGGGAATCGTGACAGCGATCTTTCCGCATGCACCGGAAATTATCGGAACCTCTATTCTGGGAGTGATCACAGCGGGAAGTCTCGGCATGGGAATCACCGGATCTGTACTCCGCGGTCGTGTAAAAAGATTCCGGCAGTATGTACAGCAGATCGGTGACCGGGCATACTGCAACATCAAAGAACTGGCAGATAAGACCGGAAAGACAGAAGAAAAAGTCCGCAAAGATCTGAAACTGATGATCGATAAAAAAATGTTCCGGCAGGGACACCTGGATCAGAAAGAAACCTGTCTGATCGTCACGGATGCGATGTATCAGCAGTATCTTGAGACCGAAGAACAGGCGAAAACGGTACAGCTGCAACAGCAGCAACAGAAAGAACAGCGCTCCCGGATGCCGGAAGAGTGCAGAAAGATCCTTGAAGAAGGACAGGAATACATTGCCTATATCCGCAAATGTAACGACGACCTTCCGGGAGAAGAGATCACAAGAAAACTGAGCCGCCTTGAGGCGATTATCACCCGGATCTTCCAGGAAGTGGAAAAACAGCCGGATCTGGCTTCCGATCTTCGCAGATTTATGAACTATTATCTGCCGACGACAAGAAAACTGGTGGATGCTTACCGGGAAATCGAACTGGACAGTTTCCGGACGGAGCAGAACGAAAAGACCAAAAAAGAGATTGAAGACACCCTGGATACGATCAACCAGGCATTTGAAAAACTGTTGAACAGCTTCTTTGAAGAGCGTGCGATGGACATTTCTTCGGATATTTCCGTATTACATTCGATGTTTGCACAGGAAGGACTGACAAAAGGAGCCTTTGAACAGAGTGCGGAAGACAGAAAACAGCAGTAAAGAATGAAAATGCATTTGTCGGCAACGGGAAAAAAGAATCTGAATATGCAGAGAAGAGATGAGGAGGAACAAATATGAGTACCTTAGATGAGATGGAGATGCCAACCCTGACCTTTGATCCGGCTCCGGTGCCGGAGGAGAAAGCTCCGGTCGTTCCGGTACAGGAAGAAAAAGCGGAACTGGACGACAGCATGTTAAATGATAAAGAGCGTCAGATGGTGGAAAGCTTCGCGAAACAGATCGACATTCGCAATACCAACGGCATCCTGCAGTATGGTGCGGGAACCCAGAAAAAGATGGCTGATTTTTCCGAGAAAGCACTGGAAAATGTAAAGACCAAAGATCTGGGATCTGTGGGCGATATGCTGAGCAATGTGGTGACGGAACTGAAAAGTTTTGACGCACAGGAAGAAGAAAAAGGATTTTTCTCTTTCTTAAAGAAACCGGTGGATAAGATCACCACGATGAAGACAAAATACGAAAAAGTAGAAAATAATGTGGAAAAGATCTGTACCACACTGGAAAATCATCAGACACAACTGATGAAAGATGTGGCGATGCTGGATCATATGTATGAGCAGAACCTGCTTTATTTTAAAGAACTTTCCATGTATATTCTGGCGGGAAAGAAGAAACTGGAAGAAGTAAAGACCACCGAACTGGCGCAGCTCATGGCGAAAGCACAGGCGAGTGGACAGCCGGAGGACGCACAGGCAGTCAAAGATCTGGTTGGACTGTGTGACCGCTTCGAAAAGAAGATCCATGATCTGGAACTGACCCGGATGATCTCGATCCAGACCGCACCGCAGATCCGTCTGGTACAAAACAGTGATACCATGATGGTAGAAAAGATCCAGACAACCGTAGTCAACACGATTCCGCTGTGGAAGAGTCAGATGGTTCTGGCACTCGGTGTGGAACATGCGTCTCAGGCAGCGAAAGCACAGCGTCAGGTTACGGATATGACCAACGACCTGTTAAGAAAGAATGCAGAAGTGCTGAAAGTGGCATCCGTGGAAGCTGCAAAAGAATCCGAGCGCGGTATCGTAGATCTGGAAACCCTGCAGAATACAAATGCATCCCTGATCTCCACACTGGATGAAGTGATGCAGATCCAGGCAGACGGCAGAGTGAAACGGCAGGCAGCAGAAGTGGAACTTCGCAAGATGGAAGATGAACTGAAAAACAAACTGCTGGAAATTCGATAATAAACAAAAAAAGGAAGGTGCAGCAATGTATCGCGAACATACAAAAACAATTAAAATCGGAAATCAGGTGATCGGCGGCGGTCATCCGGTACTGATCCAGTCGATGACGAATACAAAAACAGAAGATGTGGCGGCAACGGTCGCACAGATTCTGGCACTGGAGAAGGCGGGATGTCAGATCATCCGCTGTGCTGTGCCTACGATGGAGGCCGCAAAAGCACTGGGGGAGATCAAAAAACAGATCCATATCCCGCTGGTGGCAGACATTCATTTTGATTATAAACTGGCGATCGCAGCGATGGAAAACGGTGCGGACAAGATCCGTATCAATCCGGGAAATATCGGAAGCCGGGAGCGCATCCAGGCGGTGGTCGATGTGGCGAAAGAACGCCAGATTCCGATCCGTGTCGGTGTAAACAGCGGTTCTCTCGAGAAAGAACTGGTGGAAAAGTACCACGGTGTGACCGCAGAAGGTCTGGTGGAGAGTGCGCTTGACAAAGTAAAGATCATTGAGGATATGGGTTACGATCAGCTGGTGATCAGCATCAAATCTTCGGATGTTCTGATGTGTGCAAAAGCACACGAACTGATTGCCCAAAAGACCGATTATCCGCTCCATGTGGGAATCACCGAGGCGGGAACCCTGTTTTCCGGAAATATCAAGTCTGCCGTAGGACTCGGCATCATTCTCTATCAGGGCATCGGCGATACGATCCGTGTATCCCTGACCGGAGATCCGCTCGAAGAAGTCAAATCCGCCAAACGGATCCTGAAGACACTGGGACTTCGAAACGGCGGCATCGAAGTGGTATCCTGTCCGACCTGTGGAAGAACGCAGATCGATCTGATCGGTCTTGCCAACAAAGTAGAAGATATGGTACAGGATATTCCTCTGGATATCAAAGTGGCTGTTATGGGCTGCGTGGTAAACGGACCGGGAGAAGCGAAGGAAGCGGATATCGGAATCGCCGGAGGAAAAGGTGTGGGACTTCTGATCAAAAAAGGAGAGATTATCAAAAAAGTACCGGAGGATCAGCTTTTGGAGACACTCCGGGATGAGTTACTTCACTGGAATGCATAAGTGGTGAATGAGACATGATGACAGAAAAAGAATTTTTAGATGTATTTCCCCAGTTGAAGGTGGATCCGGAACTGGAAAGCCTGCTGGGGGAAGTAAAAGTAATGAAAGTAGCGATAAACCCGCAGAAGGACTGTCTGCGGGTTTATGTTCTGAGTAGGCAGTGGATTCATAAAAAGCATATTTATCATCTGGAAGCGGCGATCAAAGAACAGTTTTTTGCCAATGCACCTCTGCAGGTGAAAATTATCGAAAAATTCCAGCTCTCCAGCCAGTATACGCCGGAAAATTTCCTGGATGTGTACCGCCAGAGTATTCTGCTGGAATTAAAGCAGTACAGTGCACTGGAATATAACATGTTTTATACCGCACAGATCACATTCAGCGATCCGGAGACGATGGATCTGGTGATGAACGATTCAGTGATCGCGAGAGACCGGGAGCACGAACTGGTGCGGGTGCTGGAAAAGATTTTCTGTGAACGCTGTGGTTTTAACCTGAAAGTACATCCGGCGTATCGGAAACCGGTGGAAAGTAAGAGTAGAAAGAACAGTGAACTGCGGATCCAGGAGGAAGCCAGACAGATTCTGTTACATTCCAAAGTCGGTAACAAAAACCGTGACAGGGATGCAGAGGAAGATCTGTCCGGGCAGGGTGTGGAAGCCCCGTTTGCCGAAGACCGGGTGATCGGAGCCGATGGAAAAGAACAGAAACCACAGGGGAACGCACCACACAAAACCGGTGCGGACGGTGGAAAACAGCCGGCAGCTGCGGCAGGAAAAGGGAAAGATGCGAACAAAGGCGGTTTCCGGGATCGGAACGGTGGAAGAAACAGCGGTCGCGGCAATTTCCAGAAAGGCCGTTACGGTGATGGCCCGCGCCCGCTGAAACGTTCGGACAACCCGGATGTGATCTACGGAAGAGATTTTGACGATGATGCGATCACGATTGATTCCATCGCCGGAGAGATGGGTGAGATCACGATCCGTGGACAGGTAACCTCCGTGGAAGCCAGAGAGATCCGAAACGAGAAGACCATCTACATGTTCAACATCACAGACTTTACCGACACGATCACGGTAAAGATGTTCCTGCACAACGAGCAGGTGCCGGAGATCAGCGGTGCGATCAAAAAAGGTGCTTTTCTGAAGCTGAAAGGTGTGACCACGATCGACAAGTTCGACCATGAAATCACGATCGGTTCCCTGGCGGGCATCAAGAAAATCAGTGATTTTACCACCAGCCGGATGGACAACAGCCCGGAAAAACGTGTGGAACTGCACTGCCATACAAAGATGAGTGATATGGATGGCGTTACCGATGCGAGTGTGTTGGTAAAACGCGCCTACAAATGGGGACATCCAGCCATCGCAATCACAGATCACGGGGTGGTACAGTCCTTCCCGGAGGCAAACCATGCGTATGACGATATCGTCAGCGATTACCGCAAACAGTACCAGAAAGATCATCCGGAGGCGACGAAGGATGAGATGAAACAGGTCTATCCGCCGTTTAAAGTCATTTACGGCGTGGAGGCATATCTGGTAGATGATGTGAAAGGCATGGTCACCGGAAGCAAGGGGCAGAGTTTGGATGATCCATATGTCGTATTTGATATCGAGACAACCGGTTTCAGTCCGGTGGCAAACCGGATCATCGAGATCGGTGCGGTGCGTGTGGAAAATGGTTCTATCGTGGATCGTTTTTCCGTCTTTGTCAATCCGCAGGTGCCGATTCCATTTAAGATCGAGCAGCTGACCAGCATCAATGACAGCATGGTGGTGGACGCGGAGACGATCGAAGATGTGCTGCCGAAATTCCTGGAATTTTCCAAAGGTGCGGTCATGGTGGCACACAATGCCGGATTTGATATGAGTTTTATCATCGAAAACTGCAAGCGGCTTGGCATCGAACAGGAATTTACCTATGTGGATACAGTAGGTCTTGCCCGGATGCTTCTGCCGGGACTGAATCGGTTCAAGCTGGATACGGTGGCGAAGGCGCTGAATATTTCCCTGCTGAACCATCACCGCGCGGTGGACGATGCGGCATGTACGGCGGAAATTTTTGTAAAATTCATTAAAATGTGCAAAGAAAGAGACATCTTTGATCTGGATGCGTTAAATGAGGCGGGAAAACTCTCGGAGCATACGATCAAAAAACTGCCGACCTATCACGCGATCATTCTGGCAACCAGCGAGGTGGGACGTGTGAACCTGTATCGTCTGGTGTCAAAATCCCATCTGGAGTATTATAACCGGCGGCCGAGGATCCCGAAGAGTGTCTATCTGCAATACAAAGAAGGGCTGATGATCGGATCTGCCTGCGAGGCGGGAGAACTGTTCCAGGCGATTTTAAGGGATGAGCCGGAATCGGAGATTGCCCGTCTGGTAGAATTCTACGATTATCTGGAGATCCAGCCGATCGGCAATAACATGTTCATGGTGCGGGACGAAAACCGGGACAATGTAACCTGCGAGGAAGATCTGCGGGATCTGAACCGGCGGATCGTAAAGCTTGGTGAACAGTTCCGGAAACCGGTGGTTGCGACCTGCGATGTGCATTTTATTGATCCGGAGGATGAAGTTTACCGAAGAATCATCATGACCGGAAAAGGATTCAGTGATGCGGATGATCAGGCGCCGCTGTATCTGCGGACTACAGAAGAAATGTTAAAAGAATTCGAATATCTGGGAGCGGAGAAGGCGGAAGAGGTTGTCATCACAAACCCGAACAAGATCGCGGATGTGTGTGACCGCGTCTGCCCGATCCGAGACGGTAAATTCCCGCCGGTCATTGAAAATTCAGACCAGATGCTCCGTGATATCTGTTATAACGAGGCACATACGATCTACGGACCCGATCTTCCGGAAATCGTATCGGCGCGTCTGGAGAGGGAGCTGAACTCCATCATCTCCAACGGTTATGCCGTTATGTACATCATCGCACAGAAACTGGTGTGGAAATCCAACGAGGACGGCTACCTGGTAGGTTCCCGAGGATCGGTAGGTTCTTCTTTTGTTGCCACGATGGCGGGAATCACGGAGGTAAATCCGCTGAGCCCGCATTATCTGTGCGGCGAGTGCTATTATGTGGATTTTGACTCGGACGAAGTGAAAGAATACTCCGGTCGTGCCGGTTGTGACATGCCGGATAAGGTATGCCCGCGGTGCGGAAAACCGTTAAAGAAGATGGGATTTGATATTCCGTTTGAGACGTTCCTTGGATTTAAGGGAAACAAGGAGCCGGATATCGACCTGAATTTCTCCGGTGAGTACCAGAGTAAGGCACACAAATATACAGAGGTTATCTTCGGTGCGGGACAGACCTTCCGTGCCGGAACCATCGGTACGCTGGCGGATAAGACAGCGTTCGGTTATGTGAAAAATTATTACGAAGAGCGTGGTGTGCACAAGCGAAACTGCGAGATCGACCGGATCGTACAGGGATGTACGGGTATCCGGCGAACCACCGGACAGCATCCGGGCGGTATCATCGTTCTTCCGTTCGGTGAAGATATCAATTCCTTCACCCCGGTACAGCATCCGGCAAATGATGTGAATACCGATATTATCACGACGCATTTTGATTACCATTCCATCGATGCGAACCTGCTGAAGCTGGATATTCTGGGACACGATGATCCGACCATGATCCGTATGCTGGAAGATATCACACATTTTGATGCACAGCAGGTACCGCTGGATGATCAGAGCGTCATGTCGTTATTTAAGAGTACGGAGGCACTGGGAATCACACCGGAAGATATCGGCGGATGCCCGCTGGGGTGTCTTGGTATCCCGGAGTTTGGTACGGATTTCGTTATCCAGATGCTTCTGGATACCAAACCGACCTCATTTTCCGATCTGATCCGTATTTCCGGTCTGTCGCATGGTACGGATGTATGGCTGGGCAATGCACAGACGCTGATCGAGGAAGGAAAGGCGACGATTTCCACGGCGATCTGTACCCGTGACGATATCATGATCTATCTGATCAACAAGGGACTGGAGAGTGAGCTTTCGTTTACCATCATGGAGAGTGTCCGTAAGGGTAAGGGACTGAAACCGGAGTGGGAAGAGGAGATGAAAGCCCACGATGTGCCGGATTGGTATATCTGGTCGTGTAAGAAGATCAAATACATGTTCCCGAAAGCGCATGCGGCGGCGTACGTTATGATGGCGTACCGGATCGCGTACTATAAGATCTTTTATCCGCTGGCTTATTATGCGGCTTATTTCAGCATCCGTGCTTCTGCATTTTCCTATGAACTGATGTGTATGGGACGGGAGCGTCTGGAATATTATATGGCAGATTATAAGAAGCGGAGCGACACACTGACGAAGAAAGAACAGGATACCGTAAAAGATATGAAAATCGTGCAGGAGATGTATGCGAGAGGATTTTCGTTTACGGAGGTGGATCTTTACAAGGCACAGGCCCACCGGTTCCAGGTTGTGGACGGCAAGCTGATGCCGGCGCTGGACAGCATCGAAGGACTGGGAGATAAGGCGGCTGACGCGGTAGTGCTTGCGGCGCGTGACGGACAGTTTTTGTCGAAAGATGATTTCCGGCAGCGGACAAAGGTCAGCAAGAGCGTTATCGACTTTATGGATGACCTGCATATTTTCGGCGATATCCCGGAATCGAACCAGATTTCGCTGTTTGATTTTCAATAAACAGAAAAAAATAATTGAAAGCAAAATATGTAATTGAAAAGAAAATATTAGCATGATATCATAAAAAGATTTCAGAAGGGAAAAGGTAATTGATAAACGGCTGAAACCGTTACGAAAACATAGAAAGGGAGAAACCGCGTATTACGAGTATGAATACAGCAGAACAGGGGAATAATGCGAAACAGCTGAAAGGAAGATTCACTGTTGCGGTTCTGGTCTTTTTTATCGCGCTGCTGGCAGCGATGGCAGCCACATATGCATGGTATGTATACAATACCGGCCGGCATACGACGAAGGTGCGTATGGCTGCCGGTACGGGAATCAATCTCCAGATCAGTAACAAATACGATGACGAAACCGCATACAAATCGTCCACCATGCTGGAGAGTTTTACCGGAAAACTGAATCCGGTATCCACAAACCGTATCCAGGACGGATTTCGAAAGGTGTTCGGCTTTACCAACGGAAAGGAAAATCAGCCGAACCTGGTAGCCAATCTATTCGGAGATGCGGAGTACAGCGATAAATACAAGGACTATTATAAGACCAGCCTCTATCTGCGAAGCAACGGAGAGAGCACGGATGTGTATATTTCGGATATCACATTCGAAGACAGCAGTGAGGAAGCGCCGATCTCATCGGCGATCCGTGTCGGTTTTGTGGTACATCAGCCGGGACGGACAGATGCAATACAAAATGAATACATTTACGCGATCAGCGATGCGAAGAATCCGGAGGCAGAATACAATACGTCCACCGGTGAGGAAGGGTATGTGCTGGATAAAGACGGCAATACCACCAGTGATTATACCTTATATACGAAGGCAAATTACTGTAATTACGATGAGACAACCGGAGAAACCACGCTGAAAGCGAATTCCACAAAATTGTGTACGGTGACAGGAGGCAGTGACGGTACACAGGGAACACCTGTTCAGGTGGATGTGTATATCTGGCTGGAGGGGTGTGATGAGGACTGCACCTCAAATCTTTGCAATCAGACCCTGCAAAAACTGGCAATTTCCTTTGCAGGTATGGTACAATAAAGAAAAATGTTAAAAAACAAAAGAAAAGGAACAAAGAGGGGAAATATGTAATGCAAACAGATGCGCAGCAGCTGAAAAAATCGTTTGCGAAAGCAGTCATATGGTTACTGTTCCTGCTGGTTGTTGCCAGCGGTACGACATTTGCCTGGTTTACTCTTTCCGGTATATCCTCTACCAACGTAACACCGGTCAGCGGAACGGTCAGCGACGGAAACGGATCTTTGCTGATCTCGGCAGCCCGGTCAGGACCGTTTGAAAAGTCCTGTAATCTGGTGCTCGATGCCAACCCGGATGCGCTGCAGCCGGTCTCTACTGCCAATCTAGAAAATTTTTATCAGGCGACAGCACAGAACAAAGAGGGAATTTCCCTTCTATATAAAAGTGTCGACAGCAGCCTGACAGACAAGCTGCTTCACGGAACGGTTTATCTGAAATGCGAAGGCGGAGCCTGTGATGTGTATTTTAATCCGGAAGAACTGAATCTCGGATCGGACAGTCAGACACTTGCGGCTATGCGGCTGGGAATGAAGATCACGTCCCATACGGGAACAAAGACCTGGATCTGGAAACTCGACGATCTTGGTTCCACCTCTGGCGCACAGTCGGTGAGAACCATATCGGCAGCGAATTCGGTCGTATCATCGATTTCCCAGAGCGGTCAGCCGTCCTACACGACAGATCCGGCGGAAAATATCGGAGATTATATGGCGGAAAAAGGCAGTTCGGACGGTGCGTACCAGGCAGGAAATAAAATTGTGGTGCAGATGAATGCGGACGAGATCGCGACGGTAGAATACTGGCTGTATCTGGAGGGATGCGATGACCAGTGTTCCAACCCGGTACAGAACAGAAATACAGAGATCAAACTAGCATTTGCCGGTGTGGATGTACAGCAGAGTTAGAAAGGAGAAGAGTCATGTGGCGCAGTTTTAAAACCTGGTTTCAGGTGATTACCACCGTGTTTGCGATGATGGCACTTCTGGCATCTACCTATGCATGGTTCACTGCCAACCGGGAAGTAGAGACCAGTGTGGCAACAGCGAGGACAGGAGAAGAAAAACTGGAATTACAGATCAGTGCATACGGCGGAAGCAGTTTTCAGAGTCAGGAGAGCGTTCCGATCCAGCAGGTGAATCAGACGGATGCGGGAGATCTCATGCCGGTTTCCACCGATGATCTGACGAACTTTGTCTATGTACCATTCACACAGGATGGACAGGCAACGGTATTCCGTCAGGTGGAGAATGAACAGTATTATTATCATGGAAGAGTGTATCTGCGGGCCGTGGGAAGCGGATGGGACAGCGGAACAAAACTGAACCTGTATCTGGATCAGAGCGATGATATTCTGGGCAGCGACGTCGACGGAACGATGCTCAATGCCGCCAGACTGGGACTGAAATTTGACGGAGGTTCACCGGTGATCCTGAAGTTAAGTGAGAGCAGCAATGCTTCCGCAAACCAGGTGCTTCACACCGTGGTAAACGGACAGACGCTGGAAGCCAATCAGGTGCTTCATTCTTCCGGCGGTTCCGTAAGTCCTGTCACCGACCCGGGTGCTTCCGCGGAGGATTATACCGTGACTTTTGAAAATAACGGGATCCAGGTACCGCAGAATGCACTGTACAGTATGGAACTGAATACAATCTATCCGGTAGATATCTATTTCTATCTGGAAGGATGCGATCCGGACTGCTCCGAGTCGATCACACTGAAACAGGCAGACCTGTTTCTGGCATTTTATGGTGTTATCAGCCAGTAGGAGGGTCAGACATGAAACAGAACGAGCACGAGAAAAAAGGAACCCTTACCGTGAAAAAAAGAATGTACATCTCCATCCTGCTGTCGATGCTGGCACTGGTAGGTGTGACGGCGGCAACGGTTGCCTGGTTCTCGATTGCGGACAATACAAGAGTACGAACGATGAGCCTGGATATCATGGCGGATGTATCCCTCCGTATGGATCTGGATGCTCACAGTACCATCGATCAATATGTAAAAATACTGTCGTTTCGACAGATTGGAAACAGGATCCAGCAGGAGAAAGGATTTTCTTTTCTGGATACACCGCTCCAGCCGGTGACGACTTCCGACCAGTCCACCTTTACGTTTGAGAACGGTTCGGTGGCAGATCCGAGAAGCGGCGCCTATCTGGAATTTACCCTGCACTTTATGGCAGCGGAGGATATGATCGTCCATCTGACGAGTGCAAACAGTGGTGACGGGCAGCAGGACGGAACAGCGATCCTGTCGAAGAATCCGGAGCTTCCGCAGGCGATGCGGATCGCCTTTACCGAGGGCGATACCACCTGGATCTACGATCCGGGCATGGGAGATACGGCGAGCGGATCCGGCAAGGTAAAAACATTCGGACTTCCGTCTGCTTCCGCGATGAAGCTGACCGACACCAACACGATGTTCTCTCTGAAAAAAGAGACGGACAAAGCCATTCAGGTACATATCTGGATGGAAGGAACGGATCCGGCATGTACGGATTCCCTCAAATCAGCAGATTATGCTATCCGGCTTCGATTTACCGGAACCACAGAGGATAACAAACCATTTTCAGAGAATTCATAGCAGAAGCTATTAAAGATAGATACTTATAAGAAAAAAAGAAAACACACAACAAGGGAGAAAAAAAGGAATGAAAGCAGTAAAACGAGTAGGAACGATCGTTGTCAGCATCCTGTTATGGGTGATCATCCTGGTGGCAGCGTTATATGCATTTACAACGATGGCGACAAGAGACGAGCAGAATGTGTCCAGTCTGCTGGGATATACCCCGATGGTAGTCCAGTCAGATTCCATGGCGCCGACCTTCGAAAAAGGAGACCTGATCTTCATCCATAAATGCGACACTTCAAAATTAAAAGAAGGAGATATCATCACCTTCCATACCATTATTGACAACGAATATGCACTGAATACCCATAGAATCCAGAAAATCGAATCCAACGGAGAGGCAAGAACCTTCACCACCATCGGTGATAACAACGATGGAATCGCCGATCAGCATATGATCTCTGACGGAGATATCGTCGGTAAATATGTGGGGCATATTGCAAAAGCCGGAACCCTGATGGATTTCCTGTCAAGCAGTATCGGATTCCTGATCATCATCGTACTTCCGATGCTTCTGTTCTTCATCTATCAGGTATACAATCTGATCATGATCAGTGTAAGACTGAAAAAAGCAATGGCAGTTGAGACTGCAAAAGAGATCGAAGCTGCAAAAAATACCGGTGCCGAGGCGGCTGCCAGTGAAGTACAGTCCGCGCAGGAAGCACTCGAAGAAGCGAGAAGAATGAAAGAAGAAGCGGAAGCACTTCGTGCCCAGGCGAAAGAAGAACTGGAAAAAGCAAAAAAAGAGTCTGAGAAAGAAAAATAAAACAGGGAGGGAAAAGCCGTGAGTGAGTTTCTGAAGTTTGCTTATGAACTTCTGTCACAGGTTGTTTATAATATTGTCTCCTGGCTGGCAGCTTCCCTGAAATTGCTGATTACAGGCTGGGCAGAATATTTCATGATTTTTAAAACCTATTTTCCGACGCTGAGTATCGTTGGAAAGATCTTATCAGTATTACTGATGCTGATACTTGCGGCGATTCCGATTGTTGCAATCAGTCTGCTGGTACGTCGGGCAATCCTGCGCCATCAGCTGAAAGTAGATAACGTAGATAATGAAGTTCTGTACAAAGAGATCGGAAGACTGAACAAACAGGTGCTGGATCTGATGGAAGAAAAGAACAGCATCCTGGCACTGAAAGTCAATGCGATGGGCGGTACGGAGAGAATCCCGTATATGGGAGCTTCCGCGCTTACGGATGATGAGATACCGACCGTGGAAAATGTCACAGATTCGCAGAAAGCAGCAGAGGCAGCGGCAACAGCGGTGGCAGCATCCGGTGCGCCGGTTCCGGTATCTGTGGTTGCCGACAAGGTGGCTGCAAAAATTACCCACCGTTTCCCGAAACTGTCCCTTGTGGATGAAAAATACGAAGATTATCAGTATCCGGTATTTGACACCGAGATCTCACTGGAAGACTTTGTGGAAGGCTTCCGGAGATTTGCGGCAAGTCAGATGGGACTGTACTATACGCCGGAGATCGTCCGCAGATTCGTTGCAGGTATGGCTTCAAGTAAGTTGCTGATCCTGGAAGGTATCTCCGGTACCGGTAAAACCAGTCTGCCGTATTCCTTCAGCCGATATATGGAGAATCCGGCAACCATCGTATCCGTACAGCCGTCCTACCGAGACCGTACAGAGTTACTTGGTTACTTTAACGAGTTCTCCAAACGATTCAACGAAACCGAATTCCTGCGTGCTTTATATGAAGCAAATTATACACCGGTACCGACCCTGATCGTACTGGACGAGATGAACCTGGCGCGTATCGAGTATTACTTTGCCGAGATGCTGTCCGTACTGGAGATGCCAAGCAAGGACGAGTGGGTGCTGGATCTGGTGCCGACCGCGTGGGAAGGCGATCCGGTCAAATTCGATGCCGGTAAGATCAAGGTATCCGATGCTGCCTGGTTTGTCGGTACTGCCAACAACGATGATTCTACCTTTACGATCACCGATAAGGTATACGACCGTGCGATGCCGATCGAGCTGAACGAGAGAGCAGATGCTTTCGAGTGCGATCCGGAACCGAACTGCGACATCACCGCAGAACATCTGCAGGAACTGTTCGAGAAAGCGAAAGAACAGTATCCGATCAGCGATGAAGTTCTCGAGAAGATGCAGAAACTGGACAATTATCTGATCACCAGATTCAAGCTTTCTTTCGGAAACCGTATCATGAAGCAGATGTACGATTTTATTCCGGTTTACGTGGCATGCGGCGGAACCGAGCTGGGCGGTATGGATTACATCATAGCGCGTAAGGTACTGAAAAAATTTGAGAGTATGAACGTTACTTTTGTAAGAGATGAGATCACCGGTCTGATCAATTACATTGATAAAACATTTGGAAAAACAGAGATGGAAGACAGCAAGAGCTATCTGAGAAGAATCCAGAATCTGTATTAACAGTTAAGAGAAAGACAGATGCAAGGAGAAAGACATGGCAGACACGATCAGTGAGTTATATGAAAAATACACAGGCCAGGTAGGAGAAGCCCTGGAAGATGACCGGTATTTTCAATATCTGTTTGAGATGGTGCAGGCGGGTAACAACACCCTGCAGCAGCAGTACCGGGTACTTCACAAAGTGGTGGACGAACGGTGGCTTACCGTAGTGGAAGAGGGAATCGAAGCAATCTTTAATATTGTGGACAAACCGCGGCGTTTTATCGCGACCTCCGAGGAGGTGGTTCCGGTTGCTTTGGCAAAGAAGATCACCGCAGACAGTGTGCGGCATCTGAGCCAGAATACCCAGTTTATCGCATCGGACGAAAACGGAGAGATCCAGCCGACCCGTATCCTGAACGTAACGACGGAAGAAAGCTATGACCTGTACGAAAACCGTTTTGTATACCATCTGATTCAGCGTCTGTTTGCATTCGTAGATAAGAGAACGGATGTCATCTTCTGGTCAACCGGAGATGAGACCTGCAATGTCATGTCCATGGAAAGTAAGGTGGATGACGCTTACGAGGAGATCTCCTATAAAGTGGAGATGACCATCAAAAACCGTCAGAGCCTTGTGGAAAATGATACCGACAACATGGACCTGTTCAAAAGAATCGACCGTGTGCGAAGACTGTCAAGGATCCTCCGGACGAGTTCTTTCTGTGATATCATGAACGGGTGTGCCAAGGTGCGAAGCCCAATCCAGAGAACCAACCTGATGATGAAAGATCCGGATTACCGGACCTGTTACAAACTGTGGCAGTTCATCGAAAGTTATGACGAAGTGGGATACACCATCGAAGAACAGGATTCCACATTACAGTTCGATGAGGAATACCTGTTACAGATGTATATCAATATGATTACCAACTATACGGTATTCAAAAGCCTGTTGGAGTCTGATCCGCGTCATATGACAGAACTGGCAACCGAGAAACGGGAGCCGGTGAAACCGAAATTCGTCAAAAAGATCGAGGAACAGATCGTGGAAGATCGGGATATCCCGGATGTGGAGATCCGGAAGGTCTTTGTGGAAGAAGTGACACAGGCGCAGATCGAGGCGGAAGAAAAACTCGCCGAGGAAACAAAGAAGAGAGAAGAACTGGAACATTCCGTGAATGATCTGGAGTGGCAGCTCGATTCCGCAGCAGAACAGCTGAGCATCCTGGAAGATACGAAAGCACAGCTGGAAGAAGAAAAGACGGAGATCGAGACGCAGCTGGAAAAAGAGCAGACAGCCAGAAAAGAAGCCGAGGCTGCGGTGGAACAGGCAGATCTGGAAGCGCGGAAGGCTGTGGATATGGCACAGAAAGAGGCAGCAGAGATCGCCGAGGCAGCCAGAAAAGACCGGGATGAACAGGTACAGAAAGCGCAGACGGAAGCGGCGGATGCCGTGGAAACAGCGAAAAAAGACTGTGAAACCCAGGTGGAACAGGCAAAAGCAGAAGCAGCGGCAGCGGTTTCGGCGGCAAATCAGGACAGGGATCAGACCGTAGAGAAGATCCGCACAGAAAGTCAGAAAGCCGTAGATAACGCAAGAAAAGAAAAAGAAGAATCCATAGAAAAAGTGCAGCGGGAAGCAGACGCCGAACTGGAAAAAGAAAAACAGTATGCGATAGAAAAACTCCAGGCGGCACAGAAAGAAGCCGAAAGCCTCCGCCGGAAACTGGCAGAACTTGAAAACGAGAAGAAGAAGGCCCAGGAGGCGGCAAAAGAAGCAAAAGACGAGGCGAAAAAAGCAAGAAAAGAAGCGCGTAAATCCGTGGAGATGGCAGAGAAAAAAGCGGCAAAAGCGATCGAAGCAAATAATGCACGCACGGAAAAGACCATCAGCGAAGTAAAAACCGCTTCGCAGAAAGCGGTCGAGCAGGCGGAAAAAGAGAAAGTGAAAGCACTTGCAAAGGTAGAAAAAAACAGCCTGTCCAAATACATCCTCAACGCTCTTCAGGAACGCCGGGAGCGCAAAAAATGATAAAAAAGATATTTTTTACACTGGTCAATCTGATCTCGGTACTGGTCATAGCCGCGGCGGTTGTCGTACTGCTTACCGTGGTACTGACCAAACCGGGGGAAGCCCCGCAAATCGGCGGGTACACGGTACTGCGGATCACGACGGGAAGTATGGAACCGGAATATAAAATTGATACATTAATCCTTGTGAAAAATGTAGAACCTGATACAATAAAAAGTAATGATGTGATTTCTTTTTATTCGAAAGATCCCGCACTGGACGGGGCGGTCAATACCCACCGTGTGGTGGAAGTGGAAAAAGACGGAGATCACTGGATCTATACAACCAAGGGAGATGCCAACAATGTGGTGGATGCCTATACGGTGGATGCAAAATATTTGATCGGAAAGGTCGTTGCCTCATCGCTGGTACTGGGAAAACTGGCACGTCTGGTATCGAATCCTCTGATCTTTATTCCGATCATTCTGATTCCCCTGGCAATCATTTTGATCAGCAATATTGTAAAAACTGCAAAACTGACGAATACGCTGGCACAGGAGGAAGAGGAGAAGGCGGTAAAAGAAGCTCTCCGTGAGATAAGAGAGGCAAAAGAGAAAGAAACCAAGGAGTAGAAATAGGATGGCAGGAAATATACAGATAAAACATGGAACCAAGATGCGGATGGCATTTGATGTGCCCGCCGGACAGGAACCACAGTTCAGTATGATAAGTACATTTAATAAAGCGTTAGATGAATCAGCATTTCTTGTGTCTGTTCCTATGGTGGACGGGAAAGCGCTGGTTGCAGATGAGACGAAAAAGATCCTGTTTCGCTACGGAGAAGGCGAAGAACAGGCAATTGTTGCCGGATATGTGGACGATGTAGTCAAAGAAGGCATCCGCCGCTACTGGAAGGTACGACGGGTGACAGAGAACCGGCAGTTTATCCAGCGTCGGGATGTCCGTATGAAGATCGAACTTCCGGTGACTTATATGCAGGACACCTGGGCACTGAACTCGGAAGGTGAGATCGATAAAGAACAGGGCGAGACGATGGATATTTCCAACAACGGTCTTGCCGTATATATGAACCACTGGTTCGAAGTAGGAGAAAGTTGTATCTTTACGCTGCCACGGCTGGGAACCGCAAGCGACGGTCAGCCGGAGCATGAAGTGGTAGGCGCGATCTGCTGGATGAGGGAACTTCCGAAAGGCGGTCCGTTCCGTTTCCTGGCAGGTACACAGCTTCGTTTCTCCAATCTGGACGAGAGAAGACAGATGCAGGAATATGTAGCTTATGTGAAAAAGAGATATAAACTGTAAGAGACTATGAGAGACAAGAAAGAAAAAAAGAAAAGGAAATTCAAAGAGGAACCCGGCGCGAAGATCACAGAAGAGAGCACCGGGGAAACCTCCGCAGGCAGTTTCGAAGAGGACGGGGAACCGGAAGAGAAGAACTGGTGGAAGCGGCGGCGCAAAAAGAAGTTCCGACAGGAACAGCTGATCCGAATCGCTGAGCTCGAGGAGATGATGAGCAAGTACGGAGACGAAGTGGATCCGGAATCCATCGTCAGTATGTACCTGCCGCACAGAAAGCGAAGAAGAATCGGTGCGGCACTGCTGCGACTGGACAAGTTAAACCTTGCCCTGCTTGGGATGCTTCTTCTGGTCGTGGTTCTGTTTATCGCGGCGTTCATGCAGGAGAAGATGGGAAACTTCACCATCAACCTGGACCGTCTGGAACTGTATCGAAAAGGAATCAGTATTGCTGACAACGGCGATTTCGACGGGGCAACTGCAAGACTGACCGCAACGACGGTAGCAGATGCCACCAATATATCCATAGAGGATCTTCCGGCAGATCTTGATGATGTGGAAGGCGCTCACAATGGAAAAAATTACATGGCGTATACTTATTATGTAAGAAATGCAGGAAAAGAGGATCTTGGCTACATCGCCAAAATCACACTGGATTCCTGTGCCAAGGGAGCGGAGGACGCAGTCCGCGTTGCCGTATGGCGAAACGGAGAGCGGATCGTCTATGCGGAACCTGCCGCCGATGGCGGCGATGAGCCGGGCTGTACCAGCTTCAAATCAAAGGATACGGTATGTACCTATGAAGAAAAAGATTTCCTTGTAGGAAATGTCGATAAATATACCATCGTAATCTGGATGGAAGGCGATGATCCGGAATGTGTCGATTCCATTATCGGAGGTAGCGTGCAGTTCAGTATGCGTATCGACGCAGATTATGACGATCACACCAGCCTGCTGTGGAAGTTTATCACCGACATCAAAGATACGCTGACAGGCAACAAGCCGATCAATGCCGCAGGAAACGAGGCGCCGAACAACAGCTATTATACCGATGACAAGATCACCTGGAAAAACAGAAGAAACCAGTAACATGGTATGACCGGCACCACAACTGCCGATTATATAAATAGTATTTCAGAACAGGTTTTTAAGCGTACACCGTGTATCCTGTGTCACAGATGAGATCCTTACCGGAAGGTGTAGGAGAAACTCTTTCAACCGGGCCCGGTGGGAGTTTGATCTGTACACAGGCACCAAAGGAAATCGACAGGATAACAACAGAAAGCTTAAAAACAGTAACTAGGAGGAAGGAAAATGAACGAAACAAAAAGCGTAAAAGCGCTGAAAAAACAGCTTGCAGCTGCGATTGCCATGGTATGCGTGGCCGCTGTAGCGCTGGGATCAAGTACATATGCTTGGTTTGTAAGTAATAATCAGGTAACAGCTACAACTACTCAGATTGCAGCTCAGTCTAACTCAGCTTATCTGGTAATTGATAACAAAGCAACAAGCAATACATCTACTAATGCAGCAGAGGCTGGTGAGAAAGTAGGTACGGGTCAGACTTATGTTGATACAAATTTATATCCAGCACAGTGGAAAAAAACATTTACTGCAGTAGGTGGAAATGAAAAAGCGACAACTGATAATGGTGTTTATCAGTTTGAAACAGCTTATGCAAAAGACAAAGCCAAGCCGGACGAAAAGGATGATACTCGTTTTGCAATTGGTAACCCAGCAAAAGCTGTGGGTGCTGACTATGCACTGCTGAATACATTTTATGTAGGAACTGGCAAGTATGATGGTGAATTTACTAACTTGAAAGTTTCTGATATGACTGTAACTGCAACCGCAGAAAAGAGTCTTAAAACAGCTATGAGACTTTTAGTTATGACCTATGCACCTGTAAAAACTGAAGGCAGTGATACTGTTACTTATGGAACTACTGCAACAGATTGGGCGGTTGTAAAATATGATGGTAGTAAAATGGTAGTTGAATCTCAGTCTAATGCTACTGCAAATGTTATTTATGCACCTCAGTTTGGTAAAACAGAAGGTGACGTAAAAGTTGAAGTTTATGCATATTACGATGGTGCAGATGCTCAGGTTTACACAACAAATCTTGAACAGCTGACCGTGTGTGGCGCAACAGTTACTTTCGATGCAACGCCAATAGAATTTAAAGCAAACAATTAATATTGCATAATTTGTATCCCACGGTTGTGGCGTGGGGTACATGCCAAAGAGCAGAAATTACTTTCTACTTTTTGGCATGTAGAAGTAAAGGAAAGTGAGATGAGCATATGAACGTAAAAAAGATGAAAATGCAGTTAATGGCAACTGCTGCTTCAGTTTTGATTTCTGGAGTTGCCTTGACATCAGCAACTTATGCTTGGTATGTATCGAATCATACAGTTGAAGCAACTACAACTCAGATTAGTGCTACGACTAACGGATTTATTTTGCAGATTGCAACAGCAGATCAGGGACCGCAGCATGGTGGGGAACAATCTTCATTAGCCGCATCAACAAAAGGGGGGAGAATTAGTCCTTCTTCCACAAATAACTTAGTAGACTGGTATGTGTGTGAAGGCTGGAATGGAGAAGGAAAAGTAACTTCATACAGAACCCCAACCTTTACAACAAAAGCTGAAGATCCTAATGTGAAGCCGGGGCAATATGGTGATGTTAAGGATCCTCATTACGCATATCTCAAAAGTGAGTATATTTTGTACACCATTACAGAAACAGGGCTCGCAGATGTTTATTTGGACGCATCCGAAGGAAGTCCGATTACTTTATCAGCAAATGGAACGCCAACTACAGATACAATTCCAAAATCTATGCGCGTTGGTATTACAATCCAGAACATCAAGAAAAATGCAGACAACAAGTATATTGATGATGGAGAGGAAGAATTAAAAATAGTCTATGCACCATATGAAGAAACTGGAAAAGGCAACGATGCAGAAGCTCGTGCTGGATGGACATGCATAGGAAATGGTACAGACGGAAAGTTAAAGCCAGTCGCAGTGACTTATCCATATATTTATGCTACTACTTATGCCGATCAGAATAATCAAAACTGGGTAGCCACTAAGGTTGGAAAGAACTATGAGGTTTCATCTGGCACAAAAAAAATTGCTTCTTCCGTAGGGTATAATGGTGTAAAGATGCGAGTATATATCTGGATGGAAGGTACCGATGCTGACTGCATCAATAATGAAGCCGCAGAAGATCCGGCAACTTATAACGTAAATGTAAAACTGGCAGGTATTTCTGCTGAATAAGACAGCAAATATGAATTGAAAGGTCATGGTTCTCCAACCATGGCTTTTCTTTTTCTCCGATTTTCCCATATTGTCTACGATCCCCAATCTCCTCCACGCGTTTTCAGTACATCTGATGAATTGCTATTTCCCCGACTTCTGGTATAGTCATGTAACTGAGGGGAAGCCAAGGGGACAATAAAAAAACACTTTCCCTGTCCCTTTGGCTTCTGGAATTGAAAAATAATGTGTTGCAATTTCCAGAATTCTGCATATAATACAGATGAGCATGGAAATTCCAGCTCCACAAAATTTTTCAGAGCTATTGAACTCTGGAAATTTTGTGATATAATGATTTTAGAGGATAGCGGCGATGACCAGCTATCGCGGTGATGAAGCAATTGACTGGTTCGGTTTCAGCCGATTGTGGAGCCAGACCGTGGGTTATGCGGTAACCACAAGCCGAATAGATTCTTTGAATTGAAGAAAAACGCTTAGTAAGAGCCTTGCTTCGGCAAGGCTCTTACTTTGTGATAAAGGAGATGATGTGTATGGAAAACAATGATCACGGATTACTGTATGATGCAGCAACTGCGTGGAAAGAATTGACAGGATATTGTTACGTTTTTACATTTGGCTATAAGCAACAACTATACACAATCAATCTATCCTTTCCACCTGAGAGGTTTTAGGCGTTTGCGAAACACCAAAAGCCGCATAAATACGGCATTTTTTGTTGCCAAAATAAAATATCTCCTCAAGGTTTATGGTAAAATAGAGTTGACTAGAAACTACTAACCAATCCACCTAAAGGAGATATACTCATATGATAACATATAAGCAGCTCACTTTGGCAGAAATTTTTGAAGATTGCCAAAATAAATTTAACAACGACAAATACCAGTTCCTTTCTCTTCTCGATGAAGCCATTAACCTTGATGAAATTGTTCCTGTTTCTTTTGTTTCTCACTTTCACGCCAAAACCGGAAGACCTCGCAAACACCAGCTTTATCCTATGCTCAAGGCACTTCTGCTCCAGCGTATTTTTTCAATCCCAACTGACACGCTCCTGATTTATTCACTTGATAGGTGAAACAGCAATATTCAATTAAAATACAGTAATTATATGGCTTTTAGTCACTTCACACGGCATAACCGTGAATAATCTAGGTTATATGTATAACAGATAAAAAACAATGTGCAAAATAGGCAAAATTAAGTCAGATCTCTGACAATGCAAGCCGGCATACGGCTATACGCTCTGAAAGCCTTATGAAAGCAGCTAAAAAAATCGTTAAACGAATTGACACGTCCGAGGGGTATAAGCAGGATTTGACCCTGTATTGCAAGCGGAAAAATGCTTAATGCTATAGCTTGTTTGCAGATTGAATGAAAGCCTTTGTTATGATAATATATTATACGGATATTTTTGCCTGAGCAGAAAGGGGCTTTCAGATAATATGAATAATGAAGTATATAATAAAATAAAAAGTCTTGCGGACAAATACGCAGATCTTCTGCCTGAATGATGATACAGAGGTTATCCGGTACAGGGAACACGCGGCACAGAAAGCATTGTGGACACCAGAGAGGAAAGCCAGACACGCAGCAAAGCATATAAAGATGAATCATAGGAGATGAAGTATATAAGTTGGAGTATACAGAGAGGGAGTATATAGATGATAACGATTGCAAATTCGAATTCTATGACGGAAAAGTCTTGACTATAAGGTGAGATACCGATATTCTTACAAAAGAGAACGAAACTGCAGGAAGGAAATAAAATGAAGAAAAAAACAGGAAAATGGATCAGGCTGGCCGGGATTCTTTTTATCATTGGCGTGCTGACTCTTGTTATATATGAAAGCTTTGCAGCGTATACAAGCTTTAACAGTGTGAAACGAGTGGTGTCTACCGGAACGCAAAGTGATACTATGTTCAGCTCAAACTATCTTTCACAGCTAAATCTGGATGATGTGAATTATCCGGTTAAGCGTATTTCACTTGCAGAGAAGGACGGAACATCTACCTTTGTCGTTCAGGTTTGCAACTATATTTTGGGGGACAGTAAACGGTATAATCTAAACGATATTACCTATAAGGTAACCGCACAGCTGTATGCAATGGATGGTGGAAAGCTTCCGGACAATATTACAGACATTAAGATGAATAACAAGTCATTTGATAAAAATGGAACGTGTACCCTGGAGAATCAGGAATTAAAGACCGGAAGTGCAAAGAAAAACGAGTATCGATTTGTGATACCGGTAGACTTAAAGGATAAGGTGAAGATTCAGGTGGTTGCCGAGCCATCCGAAGGGAGTAAGGAGACTGTAAATCGTCAGAAGCTTGCGGCTGTCTTTTCTTTTGCGGATTATGAAGCGGTCAAAAGCTGGACCGGACATTTTCTTGATTCTCAGGCAAATGGACGTACACCAGATGATTATGATGCATTTAATTATGAAATCTCAGGAAACGGAGCCGGAACAGTGACGATGACCTGGCCAGAAAGTCTACAGCTTAGTAAATGGACGACGGGTGGTGAGCGGGGAACAAACTATTATAAGTTTGAAGTTGATGGTGAGACGACGGCCGTTCAGTTTCAGTTTTACAGAAACCCTGAAAAGATATCAGAATTAAGTGGAAAAAGCTGGGCAGATCTGGAACAGTTGGTGAAGGTTACTTTTACAGAAAAGGTTGAAGGAAAATAATGACGAGAAGAAATAGTTGGATAAGACGTGTCATAGCAGTCGGACTGGCGGCAGGTATGGTGATGAGTACGACGTTACCGGCACTGGCAGAATGCACAGAAGGATATGAGAGTTCAGTAGAAGCAGAGAATAATTTTGAGGACGGCGATTCTGCGACTTCGGTGATGCAGTCAGACAGCGAGTCAAAAACAATTGCGGAAGAAGTACAGCAGGAGACCCAGACAGGATCGGATTCAGAAGAAAGCTCAAAGGAGCAGGAGGCCCAGACAGAATCGGATTCAGAAGAAAGCTCAAAGGAGCAGGAGACCCAGACAGAAGCAGCGACGGAAGAATCGGAGCAGGTTCAATTATCACAGAAGCTTTTGGCAGAGGGGATGGAGTCTAATGCAGAAAGTCCGAGTCTGAGTCTGGAAGTTGCAGCTGAATTATCCGGGAAATTGAATGTTAAGGACAACCAAACTGTAGAGGCTACAGATGGGGAAGGATTAATTTTGTTATCTAATGTTTCCCCAGCAGAGTATCAAGAGTATAATATTCAATTAATTACAACAACTGGCTGGGATCTTACTCAGCCCGTAACCTTAAATGGAATCAGCTACAAGTTCCTTGGGCTGGGTGATGAAAACCACCCTTATAAAGGAAGCTTTGAACTGGATCAGGGAACCGCTGCCACACAGTATTCTATAGCAACATCCCGTTCTCTCTTTAATGCACTTTCGACAAACGCATATCTTGGAACAATCCCATTTTGTATTTCAGAAAGCACACCTTCCATGCAGGAACCTTTGCTGGCTGGAACGTTAAAAAAGGGCGAAGTGGATGGAACTTTAACCGGTAAAATCGTACTGAGAGATCTAAATTCGGACAAGATATCAAATGCAGTCATCGGTGGTCTGATCGGTACAATGGAAGATGGAACCAGTGCCACTCTGACTTTTGAAAATCAGTTCACAAAAGAGCTAACGATCCGTACATCGAGCCATACGGGTCTTTTTTGTAATACAATGGCTGAAAACACTTCACTGACAGCAGAATTTGAGAAAGCTTCCGGTGCAGGAAGCATCAAAGTCGAAGCGACGGAAGCAGGGATGGATGCAGGTGGCTTTGTCGGTTATATGGAGCCGGGTGCAGGATTGACAATCGCAGGAAGCTCCGTAGATCAAGTCGCTTCTGATTCCGGAAATGCAGGAGGGCTTGTTGGCAGTGTAACAGATGGAAGCATTCAGCGAGAAGAACAGACGACAGCCTTTAGTTTTGCAGATACACTTACAGTAAAAGCCGGCAGTACATCAGCGGCCGGCGGACTGATCGGTTCCTGGCTTGTTACGAAAGGGAACGCAGTTAGTTGTGATCTTTCTAATTATCAGTTTAAGAAGCTTGTGATTTCCGGCGGGCAGGATGTCGGAGGTCTGGTTGGTGTACTGAAAAATACAAGCACAGAGAAGACTGCGATTTCTATTTCAGCAAATACTGCAACTACAGTGACGTCGGAAGTATCAGGTACAGTTACGAATTTTGGTGGAATAATCGGAACGTATCAGTCAGAGCAGATGAATAATACGCTGACGATCAAGGGAGAGTCCGGTAATGTGATCGGTGCAAGTACCTCAGGCGGTGCGAATGTAAATAGTTCTTATGGTGGAATCATTGGTGCCATATCTGGAAGCAGTTATGTTGAGATAGAAAACGTATCAGTAACTACATCTGATATGAAGAAGGATCCTAAAGCCAGCTTTGGCGGCCTGGTTGGAAAAATGAACGATGGTCTGTTAAACGTTGGGGATGTAACGTTAATAAGTAGTAATGACAGTGACCTGTCATCTGATGCTGACAATGTGGATGGTCGGGGAGGCCTGGTGGGACATCTGGTAAAGGGTGTACTGCGTTTACATGGGACAACAGATTTAAGTATCCAGAAGATTACGACGGCATACCATCATGTGGGGCAGATCGTAGGAAATAATGATGATGGACTGGTATATGCACTGGGTAATGGCAATGGTCTGAATGCAGACGGAAGCGGATGGAGTTTTACCCGTTATACCGGTGCAGATAGAGGCGGTTCTGATATCGGAAACTGGGGTGCAGTAATACGCCTTGGCGATCAACTGTCTGAAGGAAGCAATGGTGTGTTTACATTTGATCAAGATGCACACACGGTTCAGGTGAAGAATGGAAACGGATCAGAGCTTGGCAGTGCCAATGCATTTGCGGCATATGTGCTGGCATTTGATCTCTCGAAGAGCTCCGCGGTGCTGAGCTTTGCTACCACAGTAGATGCGACAGCACCGCAGACAGTGACACTTACCGGAGATATTGATCTTACCGGCACCGGTATTCTGGGTATTGGTAAAGATAACATTGAGAAAGGAGTTACTGCGCAGAAATTTGCTGGAACACTGGACGGAAGCAGTCATAAGATTACCCTGGATATCGGGACGACGTATGGTGCAAATGTTTCAGGTACGGAAGACAATGCAGCAGGGCAGCTCTACGCAAAGAGGAGTGATCAGAGAGATGCACATTATAGTCTGGCGCTGATTCCGTTCGCCGGTGATGTGACAATTCAGGATCTCACAATTGCGGGAACTGTTGCCTGCAGAGTTCCTCAGAATGTAAATGAGGAAGAAAAATCAGATGATATCAGATACCCGGCATTCGTCTCAGCGGCAATCGGTTTGGCAGGCGGGATTACAGCTTTTAAAAATGTGACTGTTAATACCAAAGTATCTGTTGCAGAAGAAGCTGTTGCCCAAAAGCTCCACGTCTGGCAGGCAGGTTTCCTGGGAAGATGTGAAGGTAAGGAATTGACCTTTCAGAATTGTACATGGGGAAGCGATTCCACACTTACGGATAAACGTACTACCGAGAATCAGAGAATTGGTGGTCTGGCAGCGGAAGTGATGGGAGGTTGTGTAGTGTCGGTTGACGCTTGTACATTAAGCGGTTCCATCATATCCAAATCTGCTTCCAATGCCAAAGTCGGTGGTCTGATCGCAGTCAGCAGGGGCGAAACACAGAATGGTACTACGTCAGCAGACACAACGATTAAGATATCAAATCTTCAGGTGAACGAAGAAAAAATTAATACTAATGGTGCAAATAAAACCAGTGGCGGACTTCTTGGCTATCAGTGGAAGAATACGAATGTAGTGTTTGCAGCATCTGCGGACAATACAGCCAGCAAAAGTGGAGTCACGATTTCTGGAGCCACATTGAATGCAAATGCTCAGTTTGGCGGTCTGGTATATCAGGCAACCGGATACTGGAATGCAACCGCTGCGAACAGCATCATATTTGAAAAAAAGGAAAGTACAACAACATTTACCGGAAAATCAACGCAGGATACGCCAAGCGGTCTGCTGGTGGGAACCGGTCTGATCAAAGTGACACAAAGTGGAAAGGAAGTAGTAGAGTCTGCACTGTATCTCGAGGCAGGTACATGGGGAGATGCTTCCGACGCTGCTTATAAGATTGGCAGTGGTGCGGTAACACTTGATATCGAAAACTCAGACTACTTCGATGAACTGGTCGGTACGACAAAGAAGGATGATGCAGGAAACAGCAATGCAGTAGTTTCTCTGGCAGTGCGTGCTGGGGATGGAACAGCAGAGCTTATTGATACAGAAGGTACAGGGAAAAATACCTATACCGGACAGTTAGGCAATTATAAAAATGGAAATACAAGATACTACTACAATCTGGACAGTTACAGGAAGAATAATCCGACTTTGAATTTGGATAGTGTCACATCACCGGAAGATATGGTGCTCTGGAGTGCCGCACAGTATGCGGCAGTAAATATCAGAGGCTATTTCAGGCAGGGAGATCGGACAGATGTCACGATCACCGGTCCAATTGACCTGAAGGGATATTCCTACTATCCGGTGACACCGCTGGGAACAGTGAATCTTGGAACGAATCAGACGCCGACCAGTCTGAATTTTGATTATGATGGCATGAATGCACAAGAGACGAAAAGTAAAAATAAACCACTGTCAGATTCTGACCATCAGCATTATTTGATGCAGCATGGATTATTTTATCATACCACTCACAACATAGCGGTAAAGAGTACTTCTTTTTCAGGAACGGTAGGAAAGGAAAATACAGCAGAGACCGGTTCCTACAGTTCCGGTGCATTGATTTATGGAAGCGTAATCGGTGATCCGGTCGGCGATATCGTTGAAATCAGCCTGAATAATGTGACACTGGCTGGAATTCGTGTGACAGATATCGCAAAAGATGGCGCAGCTTATGCACCGCTTCTGATTAATCGTATGGATCAGGCAGTCAAATTAACTGTAAATGCGCTTTCTACAGGAGAAGGTTATACAACAGGAAAAGGATCCGGTAAGACAACAGCTTATGCAGCAAGCAGTCTGATCGGTAAAGTCGGCAGTGCGACGGCAACGAAGCTGACTCTTTCATTTTCCAATATTGCACTGGATGGACGTCTGAAAGAGGATGCATCGAAGTCTACATCCGTTTATAACAATGGGAATGTGACGGTTGATTATCATACAACCCATACAATATTTACCAGGGCAACTCTTTTAGAATCCTTTATGTATTCTTCAGAAGGTACCGGTACGTATAATTTCAACAGTACGGATGATAAGGTCACTTACGGTGTAGAATTGACGAATACAGGAACGACCGGACGTAATCCGGATAAACAGTATCAATATTATGACGTTGACAGCTATATCACAGATGAACAGGGGAAAAATGCCAATGAAGCATATGTGAAATCAAGATATGGCAGCTCGAATTTTATTCGCTACGTCTATACACAGCAGAATATTACAGAGAGCAAGTATGAGCTGGATATTAATCAGAAGACAACCGGTCTTCTGAAAGGATGTGGAACGTATGGAGATCCGTATATTATTGAAGATGCACATCAGCTGAGTTCACTGGCAGCCTATATTCTGAATCCGGGCAGTGTTTCAAAATTCCAGGCAATTTTCAATTCAAAAGTATTGGAAAATCAGACACAGACTGCAGAAGGATATCATCTCCAAAATGGTGCGAACCGTGATGCAACAGGAACAGATATTACTTACACCTGGGAGAACGGAGCCTGGAAGAGCGAGAACGGGAATGCAGCTGATACGGAAAAAGCAACGAATTATCTGCTGAATGCATATTATAAGATTGATAAGGATATTACTTTGTCAGCAGAAAGCTTTGGCGGACTAGGTACGAAGGAGAAGCCGTTCAGCGGAGTCATTGTAGGTGCCTCTCAGAACACTACAGTTGCCTTGACAGGAACTAATGAGAATAAAGACAGTTTTGGAGGTCTGATTGCATATAGCCGGGGAAGTGTCGTAAAAGATCTGATCGTAGATTATTCACAGGCAATGATCACCATGCAGGCAGGCAGTCTTCCGGGGACCAGCAAAAATCCGTTTTTTGGCGGTGTAGTTGGTTACTGCATGGGCGGGGATACAATCATTGATCATGTGTCAGTAAAGTATGATGTGAATTCCGTGGCGTTCAGTGGAACTTATCCACAGATGATCGCAGCAGGTGGTTATGTAGGTCTGGTCGGCGGCGCAACCCATGTCACAAAAAATACGGACTACGAAAAGACCGGTGGCGGCGTGGTGTTCCGAAATATGAATGGAACATCCAATACCTTTACGAATGCGTGCGCAGATGCGGCAGCGGTCAATAAAACAGTGAATATGGTAAAGGCAGATGGCACAGCCGATGGAAAAAAAGCGTCAGATGGTGGAAAGTATTTTTACCGTAATCCTTATGTAGGACGCGTACTGGATGGCTATGCCTGTGCGGAAGGATGCACTGTAAATAATACGGATAAAAACTATACCATTCCGACTTTGACAGCAGGAACAAATGACCTTCAGGTAAGCGAAGCAAGTGGAAGCCTGAATGTTACTGTAATCTCTGCCCAGGGATTGTGGCTGCTTTCCGCGATTGTAAACAGCGGTGCAGGGGCGATGGACTCAGGTGGCAGTTACACCGATGTGAACAATCAAGTCGTAGATGCTTATCAAGATGGTAAACCACGTACTGCATCCTATGAAGGAATTGGAACAGCGACAGGTGCTGCGAATCTTACGGATGAAGCTTATTGGGGCGGAGTTGCAAGTGCTGCAGGCAGCGATACAGCAAAGAATCGCGTGTCCTATCTGGTGAAGAATTATACCACAGGAACAACAGCTGCTCGTTTGGCTGGGAAAAGTACTTCGGCTGATACCAATATTCCGGTTATGCTCACGTTTGCAACAGACAGCATAAATATGAGCGACTACGGAAATGGTTTCCGGGGAATCGGTTCCAGCTATGGAAATAATAAGAATGTTTGGCATAGTGACTGCAGTATTCCTGAAGTATATCGCCGCAATCTGGTAATTAAGAGCATAAATGCTGATCGGAATGCAGACACGGTGATTACATTAAATATGAATCAGAATGATTATCATACGGAATACAGCAATGGTGTGTGGAAAAATCAGGGTGCCGGACTGTTTGTGGATTTTCACTTTACAGATGGATGTAAGGTAAATTATCTTAAGATATCAGGAAACATTAAGCTTGGATTATTTGATGAAAAGGGTACGTTAACGTATGTGAAAAAAGGAGACAAGGATATGCATATTGGTGTGGGCGGTTTTGCTGCAAGAACGGCCAATTCCGCTGGTACGGTATCCTTTGATGGTCTTCATCTGGAAGACATAAACGTGTATGGTGGGACTATGACGGGTGGAGCCATTGGTTATATCGATGGATATAGTGAAAAGAGAAGGAATGTATCCTTTATCAACAACTGGACGATTCAGAACGAAAATGTAACAAAATGGGTTAATTACGATGGAAGTACAGGTGGATTAGTAGGCTGGAATGTAGGGCATGGTCAGTTGACGATTACTGGAAATGAAGGCGGTTCTGAAAATGTGAAAAATGTGAATCAGTTATCGGTTACTACACATGCGCAGAGCTTTTCTACAGCTGCTGCTGGTGGTCTTGTGGGTGCGAATGATTACAGTTCCGTAAAAGTAGAGAATGTAAGAGCACAGAATTTGAGTGTTTCAGGTAAGAATCTGCGAGATCTTGGTGGTTTGTTGGCATCAGGAAGAAAAGATGGTAAGTTCGAAGTGACGAAATGTTCCCTTGCTTCTATGAAGATTACACTAGAGATTAATTCCAACCAGAAATCTTCAAGTGCCTGCACGGGAGGAATTATTGGATATCACGAAAGACCACTGACGATTAAAGAAGTAGTGATTACGTCGGATTCGGTCATCAATGGTCAGCAATTTACTGGTGGTTTCGTAGGCTACTCAGCTGTCGATGTGACGATTCGTGACAGCAGTGAAGAGAATCTCAATATTAAGACAGATATGAACTGGATCGGTGGATTTATTGGATATGTCAACCCGAACAGAACAGCCACATTCCAAAATTGTAAGGAAGAAAATGTGAATATTCTTGGACGATATACCGGTGGGCTTGTCGGAGCTATGGATGGCAGTATACTGGCATCGAATATGGAATTTTATAACGTGACTGGAGTAACTTATAATAATTCGGGATTTGCTGCATTGTTAGTTGGTAATACGGAAAACAATACTAAGAATCCGTACACTAACAAAGTCAGTGGATATAATCTGTTAGCAAAGAATTGTAAATTTGGTTATAATAACAAAGCAAAGATAGACGAGTTATCGACTGCAAATATCGAAGAGATAGCTACGTCAGGTTTTTGGATTGGTAAAGTCGGCGAAAAAGGCACAATCAAGCTGGTAGCGGTTGCAGTTCAGGGGGATGTCTTTCCGCAGAAGGATATCGGTACAAAAAATGGAACTGCTGCGATCATTTATGCAGATGCATTTGTGGATCAGACGTATCAGCCGATCAATTCCACAGACAAACCATCTTCATCTGCCAGCCCATGGCTGGATGTTAATCCGAAGAGCGAGGTACCTTTTGCTGACGGCACAGTTATGACCGGTAATGGTGTCGGAATGCAAGAAGGCAGTACAACAGCCGGTGCTATTTTAAAGGGCTTACAGGCAGGGACACCTGCTTCTGATGTTTATTGGAATTTACTGGAGAAAAAAGCAGAATTTGTAAATTTCTTAAATACGGCCAAGGATGCCTACGTGACGACGTACAGGAAGGAAGAAAGCGCCACTACCACTGTGAACGAGAACGTTGATTTCCCGGTACTTGTGGTAAATAACACCGCAGATGTAGATACGATGATCTGGAATTACATAGCGGCTATGACGAATGTCAACAGCGGAGCAGATGTGAAACAACAGATCCAGAGCATTACCGCAACAACTTATCAGTGGGATGCCACAAAGAGTTCTTTCGCAGCAAAGAGCAAAGAAAATGCGAGCTTAAGTATTAGTAAGGAGAAGAAAATCAGCATCGTTCCGAATGCCTACGACAATCAGAACAGCCAATTTACATTGCTGGATGTCACTTATGCAAATCCGACCGATGATAAAGCAGAGCCATTTCATTTGTACATACCGGTGATGGTGAAAAAGGTGCTCTATATCAGCTTCAAGACAAGATTCCTTGCTGGAACTGATTACTGTGCAGCAGATTATCCAATGAATGATGAAGCAACCAATCACTATGCAACGGCTGGCTTCGATGAACCACTGACTGCTTACATAGAATACAGCTATGAGAAAGATACAAACTGGCAGTCGATGCTGGATAATGGAGAGAATCTGCTTTGGTCTTACGACAAAATCATGGATCTGGCATCGGGGAGTACGGCGGAAGCCGGGAAGGCTTTGCTGCCGTCAGGAACACGTCTGACACTGGTAGACAGGCAGACGAAGCAGTATTATACCTATACGACAACTGGTACAGAAGATCTGCATAAATTTGATTTTGCACAGATGACGACAGCAGATGGACAGACTGCATTTCGTCCGGTCTATATCTGCGACTTACTTAACATGAAGGTTTCAGATCCGGTTACGGAGGAAGCAGAAGGAACAACGTATTATGTAATAGAAAATGATCCGGCTAAAGCAACAGTCAGAGTAGGAACGACCTATTACCGCAGGGCAGAAGAGAACGATAAGGATGCCAGCAAGTATCGTATAACGATCACGGAAGCATCCAAATCAGAAGCTCGAAGTGAGGGATATTATCTGACTGTTCAGGTTCCGGAAACAGCAGGATATTCCGTTATCAACAATCGGTTAAATTATGGAGCGATTTCCCGTAAAGAAGGAACACTCCCGGCTAAAATTACGTCAGATGAAAAGAAGTCCGGATCCGGCTATGTAGTATACAATGGCGTTGAGCAGAAATTTACGGTTTCCACGACTCGTGTTCATAATGGAAGTGAGATGAGTGATACGGTCATGGAAAATGGAGACAGTGTAAAAATAAAATTGCAAAGTACATTGAAGCTGACAGAAGCAGGAAAAGATCGATTTGATAAAGTCGGTCCGTCTGAATTTTATCACAGATTTGATGTCAGTCTGAAAAAATACCTGAAGGAACTAAACGGTGGTGAATATGATGTGATTGGTACGGAGAATGTATCTTATACATATACGCTGACAGGCAATGGCTTGAATGTTAAGAAAGAAGAAAAGTTCCAGAACGTAGCGGGACTTGATACATTAACGCTGCAATACGGAGGCAGTGACATGAAAAAAGCGCTGGAGAAGGCGGTGGACGATAACACAGCAGTAACAGTTAAGGCAGAAATCACACTTACCTATACGTCATCCGATCATTTTCCAGAGCGGGATACATCAAATAGCAACGACAATAGTGGTATTTCAGTTATGGCCGTTTCACGTATTGCAAATACGGACAATCAGCTGCCGATTACCACGAATAAACGCACACAAGAGGATACCAAACGCTATTATACGGAGAATCCATCCAGAGCCATTCTGGAGTATTCTGCAATCGCCGGGATTAGTGATGCCACGCGCCAGCTTGGAATTAATCCGAGCGATGCGGTAAATTCTTCTGATACGATTGAAACGAGGGCAAAGTATGATTATTCCAGTGTGGATTCCGCTGTTCTTAAGAAGGCGGCAAAGATTCGGTATACGCTGGAACTGTTCCAAAAGAATCAGGACGGAGCTTATGCAGAGACGCCGTTAGAGATTGGAGAATATCTTATGTCTGTGCGTATGGAAGCTGCCGGGGAGCCTTCCTTTTCACCAGAAACATCATGCCAGTGGACGAAGTCATTTAACTCAAGTGAGGATAAGCAGGAATTTGCTTATATTGATTTTACGCCGCTTACTGGAGAAGCATTTGAAGCAAAGGGACATACATATGCCAACTATAAGGTGCGCCTGACAGCCGTGCTGCTTGATCAGGATAGTAAGGAAATTGATGGTACAAAAGCGTCGGATTATATTATCTATACGAACGCGCGCATTTATCAGCAGATTCTGGAAACAATGCAGGGCGCAGAAGCCGGAAATAAATGATGCTGACAGAAGAGCAGAAACGAGGTGAGAGGATGCAGGGAAAAAAAAAGAAAGAAGGACTGACCCCGGAGGAATACCGGCAGCAGGCCAGGGATGAGATAAGTAAGGTCAAAAATGAGTGGAAGGTTTTTCTTAGGACAGGTATCATTATGTCTGCTGCGCTGATTGTGATTATTATTGCCTGCATTGCATGGTTTGTCAGTAATAATAAGGTGACGATATCAACGACAAGAGTTCAGTCTGCAGGCAGTGAGTTTGAGCTTGCTGCCGCATCCAAACCAAATAGTGAAACTTCCGCAGGCGTGTATGATAAGCTGCTGGACGTACCGCAAGGAACTAAAAGCAGCATCAAAAACCAGAACTTTCTGGCAACGGATGGCAGCCATACCTCAATCACCTGGGCAATTACCGATGACAGCAATATGAACAATAATACAGAAGTTGGAATTGAGCCTGGTGCCAGTGGGAAAATGACATTCTATATCATTTCGCATAAGGAGGGAGCACTGAGCGTGACACTGGATCTGACGCTGACCGGCTATACGGGTGAGGAAACAGCAGCGACATCATCAAATTTGCAAAAGGCAAATCAGAGAGCGCAGCAGTTACTGGAGGGCCATGTCCTTCTGTTTGCAGGCTATGATTCCGATGCACGTTCTTATAAGGGCTGGATTTCCCAAGATGCCGGTCCTTGGTCGATGACTTTGGACCCCGAAGGAGTTGTATTATCCAGAACTGAAAATGGAAAACTGACCTGGTCTGTTCAAAATGCGAAAAAAGATACGGCCTATCCGGTTACACTTTACTGGGTATGGCCGGAAATGCTTGGCTCTTATCTGGTGAAGGATCAAAGCAGCATTGGAAAACGACCGATTTTATTTCCGGAGGATTGGAAGGATGGATCGAGTCATCTTACGGAGCTTCCGAAAACATTATTTAAAACCATGTGCAGTTTAAATGATAATCGATATTTTTACTGGAAAGAGAGTGAAGAGTTTGAAGAAACGGTTACAGAAGAGAAACTGAACCAGATGCGAACGGATTTCAATCCGGTCATGTACGGAACACTTGCTGTTTATTATAATCAGGCAGATGAGTATCTGGGCAGCAACGTCCGTTTTATAAAACTGAAGCTAGACGCACAGTGAGCAAGTCGCGAAGCTATGCCCTGTCAGCACAGCAGCAGGGATGTATTGCGAATGTGCGCTTTACGCAAAAGCAGACGGAGTCTATTTTACAAGGAGGAAACAGGCAGATGAGCCAGCCGGAAGAAGAACAGCAGGAGCACATGAAACAAAAGAAGGACTGGAAGCAGGAAAGACGAAAAAGACGGGCTATATGGGCAGTGGTATCGGCGGCACTTGCCCTTCTGGCAGTTCCGGTTCTTGCATGGCTGTACATGCAGAGAAGTATGGAAACCATCACGGAGATAAAGAAACCAGAGATACTGAGTATCAAAGCCGGAGATATGCAGGATATAGAGCAGCTGGAGCTTGGCACGATCGATGTCTCCGGGGATCAGAAAACAAAAGATGTGGTGTTTTGTGTATACAGTGCGGAAGCGGGAAAAAGCTATTATCTGCAGCTTGCGCATACTACAAATATTGGCTTTACGTATTCCATCTATAAGACATCATCGCCGACCCAAGACGGTGATATTACGTATCTTGGCAAACAATATAAAAAAGGTGAATCGCTGCCGGGAGATTATCTGAATCTGGCTACGGATGGAAAGCACGCCACGAACGCCTATCACAATAATACGTATGGAGAGTACAATAATGTGCAACAGGCTGCAGAGCCCCTTTACTGGAAATCAAATGTGCAGGAAAAGCTTCCGAAGAAGAAGGATGCGAGTGGGGAGTTTTATGTAAATTATTATATTTTGCACATTTCCTGGGATGAAACAGTGCAGAACAACAAGGAAACGGACATGATATATCTCATGGCGGGCTGATATGTCTTTAACTGACAAACTAAACTTAATTCCTGACAATGCAAGTTGAAATAAAAATCCCCGCTCTGAAAGCCTTACGAAAGCTGATCTTACAATCATTAAGCAGATGTTCTTATGAGATTATAGCCTTAAAAAGCAGCGCTATTCAGTAAGTAATGTTGTCATGGTATGCGTTGCCGCTGTAGAGCGTGTCTGAAAAATCATTTCCGCAATCTGCAAGCCCCACTTTGCGGTATATTTTACCCTCATTCGGTTGCCGTAGCCCGCTACGCCGCCCTCATTCGGATAAAATCTCCCACAAACTGAGACTCACAGCTCACGAAAAGCCTTTTTCAGACACGCTCTAGCGCTGGGTCAAGTACACATGCTTGGTTTGTAAGTAATAATACGGTTAAAGGAACAACCACAAATATCAGTGCACAGTCAAATGCAGCATTTATGGCAATTGATAAGACTGTGACATCTGATAAGCCTGGTTTTGAGGATTTCTCGAAGAAGAAGTACACATCTGTATATCTTTCGGATCTGCTTCCGCTGAAAGTGGATGATAATGCTTCAAATGGTACACTGAAAAAGGTTCTATCCAAAGAAAATGCCACGATCAGAATCTGGAACGGTAAAGAGTACGACTATTACGGTCCAAAAGTTCTGATGATCCGGAAAATACAAAGTACTATACACTGGTTATTGACGGAAAAACCGGAACAGATGATTATTTACGCGAACAATGAGACATTCGCAGAGCGTGTTTCTTATTACTACAAATTTAGAGCAACACTTCCCGAAATACCTCTAACAACTTTTCATTCTGCTCCGGCAGCATCACGCAAAACCTCACAAAATGATCATCCAAAAACGGAAACGTAGAACAATCCCGGATCATCAGTCCCTTTCGGATACAGTGATCAAACAGATCCTGAGAAGTCACGCCCGGCTTGCGGATCTTCATCAGAATAAAATTCGCCGAAGGCTCATACACCGTCACACTGTCCCAGCCGGACAACTCCTGAAACAGCCGGTCACGCTCGCCACAGATCAGTTCTCTGGTATGACGGATATATTCCTCATCCGGAAACATCAGCCGTCCGGCGATCTCCGCCAGCGAATTGATCGTCCACGGATTCTTTCGCGTATTGATCGACTTGATCAGATCCTGATTTCCCGTTACCGCATATCCCAGACGCAGTCCCGGAGCCGCGAAAAACTTCGAAGTACCGCGAAGAATGATCAAATTCGTATAATAATTCGTCAGCGGAATACTCGTCACTTCTTTCTCCTCCGGCGCAAACTCCACATACGTCTCATCGACCATCACGAAAATTCCATATTGCAGACAGGCATCGAGGATCCGGCGCATCTGGCTGCAGGTGATTGCGGTGGAAGTCGGATTGTTCGGGTTACAGAGCACCAGAAGTTCCAGCTGATCCGACAGATGCTTGCAGAAGTCTTCCACATCCATATGAAACCCATTTTCTTCTTTTAACGGATAATACAGTGTCGTACCGCCGCCAAGCGCTATCTCCCGTTCATACTCCGAATACGTCGGTCCAAGCACCAGCGCTTTTTTCGGATGCTTCGTCTGGATAAACAGAGAAATCAACTCGGTAGAACCATTTCCGACGATCACATTTTCCGGCTGTGTGCCCGCATACGTTGCGATGCAGGTGCGAAGAGCCGTGTATTCCCGGTCCGGATAGGTTGTGATCGCATCCAGATTGTCTGCCAGCGTGGAACGCAGCTGGTAAGAAATTCCCAGCGGATTGACATTCGCACTGAAGCTGACGATATCCTCCTTTTTGATATGATAATATTTTTCGATGGCTTCCAGGTCACTGCCGTGAAAATGATCTTTGTGTTTAATCATAATATCCCTCTTTCCTTGCAACAAAGTTTTGCGTAGTGTATAATAAATATAATTATGAGTATTTTTGCAGGAGATTCTGCAAAAGAACATGAAACGGATAACAATAATATCAGTTTCATTATAATGATAAGAAAAAAATAGTCAAGGTCGATAAAAGAAGAAGCGCAGGTGGATACTTTGAAAAGAAGAATGGAACAGTTACTAAACGGAAGATTTGAATATGAAGTACCAAAGCTGACTCTTTCCGATGCACAGATCAACCTTACAACCAATGAGGGGGAAAATGTCCGGGGAGAATTGCATGTGGCGGCGGAGGATAACCGCAGGATCAAAGGAATGACCATGTCATCCAACCGCCGGGTACTGCTGGCAAAAGAAAAATTTTCGGGCACAACCGTATGCATCCCCTACGGACTGGATGTGAAGGGACTTTCCGCCGGGGATACGGTGGACGGTGTGATCACGATCAACAGCAATCTGGGAGAATATCAGGTGCCGGTACACGCGGTGATCACCGATGACGGGATCCAGACATCCCGCGGAGCCATCGACAGTCTGGAAGCATTTATCAAACTGGCAGAGAGCGATTACCGGGAGGCATTCCGCCTTTATACCAGTGAGAGCTTTCTGAAAGTGCTGCAGGGAGAAAATCCGAGCTATGAAAGCCTTTACCGCGGCATGTCACAGAATCCGGTTACCTATCAGCATATGGAGGAATTTCTGATCGGAACCGGAAAAAAAGAACCGGTGACGCTGCGTCTGGAGAAAACCGAGCAGACCTGGGATCATCTGGATACCACAGTCAAGGATTGTCTGAATCTGTATAAGAGTACCTGGGGCTACACCCACATGGAAGTGGAAGTGACCGGGGATTTTCTGGAAGTGGAAAAGAAAGTGATCACCAACGAGGATTTCATCGGAAGTGTTTACGGTCTGGAATACCTGATCCGGAAAGAAAAACTGGGAAATGGAAGAAAATACGGTCAGATCCGGATCAAAACCGTGTACGGAACGTATGTATATGAAGTGAAAGCCTCCGGCAATGTGTCCTATGAACTGAGCACCCGGATGTATGAGAAAAAAGGACAGGCGGTATTGGCCGGTCTGTATGAAAAATACCTGCTGAGAGAGATCGGACAGGACGAGTGGAAAGAGGATTCCTTAAAAGAACTGGAGAGACTCAGAAACCTCGGATGCTATTATCCGAAACAGCAGCTGATGGAAGCCTATATCTATGAGCAGACCGGAGATCTGGCAAATGAAAAATCGGTGCTGTGGCCGCTCCGGGAACTGAAATTTACGCAGGAACAGATGGAAGAGGAAGCCTGGTATCTCGCGATGGCTGTGAAAGCATCCGTGGCAACACCGGATCAGGAGATGACAGCGCAGACCCGGATCGAAAATCTCTACCGGATGAATCCGGGCAGCTATTCGATCCTGCGGGTGCTGATGGATACTTCCGAGGAATACCGGCATGCACCGGGCAGACAGATGTATATGCTTGAAGAACTGTTTGATCTCGGATGCAGAAGCCCATTTCTGTATCTGGCAGCGTATGAAAAACTGGAAAAAGAAGCCGGATATCTCAAGAAACTGTCTCCGTTTATGGTACAGGTACTTCACTATGCGGCACGCCATGGCAGATTAAATGAAGAACTGACCATGCGCATCGGACATCTCTCCGAATACGTGAAAAACTTCCAGCCGGTGATCTACCGTCTTCTGGTAAAATGCTACGAGGCATACCCGGACAATGATATGGTGGATCATATCTGCAAATACATCATGAAGGGTCAGCCGACAAAGAATGAATATTTCCGCTGGTATCAGCTGGCGGTGGAAGCAGACATCCGGATCACACGGTTATATGAATATTATATCGAAACCATGCCGCAGGGCTTCCAGAGTGTTCTGCCACAGGTTATCCGTATGTACTTTGTATACAACAATACATTAAGCAGCAGAAAACGTGCATCCGTGTATGCAAATGTGATCCGCAACAAAGGAGTAGACAGAACAACCTATCAGAATTATCGCAAAGCGATGGAAGCGTTCGCACAGGAAGCACTGATGGAAGGAAAGATCAGTGAGGATTACGCGACGATCTATCAGGAATGTATCGGGGAGATCGCCACACCGGCACTCGGGGAGGCACTGGCAAAAGTGATGTTCTCCTATCGGGTGTACTGTGATGATCCGAAGATCCGCAGCGTGATCGTATGCCACGGAGAACTGAAAGAAGAACAAAGTTATCCGTGTACGGACGGAGCGGCATATATTCAGCTGTATACCCCGGATGCGAGAATTCTGTTTGAAGATGAAAAACGAAGAAGATATGCAACAACAGTAGATTACAATCTGCAAAAACTGATGGATGAAGAATCCTATCTGGAGCCATGCGTGACACTGGATGTGACCACACCGGGATTTTTACTGGCAGTATGCCAGAATGACGGCAAAAAACCGATCACCCTGGAAACGCTGGGCTGTTATCAGCACATCGTACAGATGCCGGAATTCCAGGAGTCTTATCGCCATACGATATGCAGAAAGATCCTGAAATATTACGCGGCACATGCGGGAGATGATACGCTGGATACCTATCTGAAAAAGATGGATCTGATGACATTTGCAAGCGTGGACAAAGTGCTGCTGTGTGAGATCCTGATCCAGAAAGGCATGTATGCGATGGCACTGGAGATCATCAGCCGTTACGGATACGAAGGAATCAGTGCGGAAAGCCTGATGAAGCTTACGAGCTACCTGATCCTGGATTATGATTTTGTGGAACAGGAAGAACTGGTCTATCTGGCACAGCATGTATTTGAACAGGGACTTTACAATGAAGTCATCCTGCTGTATCTGAGTGACAATCTGCTGGGTTCTGTAGAACAGATGGCACTTTTATGGGAGCGGATGCGTGGTTTCCAGCTGGATACCTATGCACTGGAAGAAGAGATCCTTCTGCTTTCGATGTTTGGCCGTGTCTATCTGCGGCAGGGTGCTGCGATGCTTGAACAGTACATGGCGCAGAAAGGAAAAGAATCGGTGGCACTTGCCTATAGTTCCTTCTGGGCATACGGATATTTCCTGGGCAAAAAAGAGACAGATCCTTATATTTTCCGGTGTCTGGAACAGTGCTGTGAGAGAAAACTGGAAGTCGACCGGATCTGTCATCTGGCACTTCTGAAATATTATGCAAGCCTGGATACTTATACAGAAAAACAGGAAAAACTGGCAGATCAGATCCTCGAAGAGTGCACCGAAAACAGTCTGCGTTTTGCATTTTACCGCAAATTCCCGGCAAGACTGACCAAGCCGTATCAGATGGATGACAAACAGTTCGTCGAGGTACAGTATCCGGCGGGCGCAAGGGTGACGATCCATTACCGTCTGATCCGGGACAACGACACCGGTGAGAGTTTTAAGAGCGAACCGATGAAAAATATGTATCAGGGCATCTTTGTGAAAGAATTCCTGTTATTTTACGGAGAAACGCTGGAGTATTATCTGACGGTGGAACTGCCGGATGATACGAGACAGACCGATAAAAAACTTCTGACGATGGAAGAGTCCTTACAGGAGGGAAATACGAAGTACCAGCTGATCAATCAGATGCTGGCAGGTCAGAAACTCGGACGGAGTGAACAGACAGAGAAAGCGATGGAACAGTACCTGCAGAGAGAACATTTTGCAAGAAAAATGTTCCCGGTACTCCATGCATAAGACACGGATGGAGGCGGAAAAATGAACGAAGTCAGGAATATATTGGTAGGATTTGATTTTGGGGAGAAAGTCTCACAGCTGTGTTATTACGACCGCCGTGAGGGAGAACCGGTTTCCCTGCCAGTGAAGGTGGGAACCGGACAGTATACTTTCCCGAATGCACTCAGTAAGAAGCCGGGAGAGGATGAATGGCATTTCGGATTGGAAGTGGAGTATTTTGTGGAGCAGCAGGATGAGATCGCTGTGGACAATCTGTATACACTGTGTCTCGAACAGGAGACGGTGGAAGTGGACGGAGCCACATGGAAGGTCGGAGAACTTCTCGGAAAATTCATCGGCAATGCGCTTCGCATCCTTGGCGTTCCGGATCTGGTAAAAAGCATCAGCGGACTGATGATCACCACGCCGGTGCTGACGCGTCCGATGGTGGAAAACATCCGGGTGGCATGCCAGGAGATGGGATTTCCAAGAAACCGCTGTTTCCTGCAGGATTATGAGGAAAGTTTCTATTATCATACATTATACCAGAAACCGGAGATCTGGAGCCGGAATGTAGGACTGTTTATCTTTGATCAGGATGCGGTATCTTATGCAAAACTGGAGATGAACCGGAGCAGCCGTCCGGTGCACGTCGGCGTGAGAAGAGGCGAGCATACCACGCTTCATACGGAAGCGCTGCAGCGCGATGTGGACTTCTGCCAGTTTGTGATGGAATCTCTGGAAAATGAAGTGTACTCGAGTATTTATCTGGTGGGTGACGGGTTTGAACGCGAATGGGCGGAAAAATCCGTGGCAGAACTCTGCAAACACCAGCGCCGGGTATTTTACGGAAATAACCTGTTTTCCAAGGGAGCCTGCTATGCGGCAAAAGAAAAGACGGAAGAGCGGAATCTGAAAGGCTATCTGTATGTGGGCAACGATCTGGTGCGGGAAAATGTCGGTATGGAGATGACGGTGTTCGGAACATCGGCGTATCACCCGCTGATCGTGTCCGGTGTCAACTGGTACGAGGCGATGGGAGACTGCGAGATTATTCTGGACGATACCCGGGAACTGGAATTTGTCGTGTCTGATATGGAAAATACAAGAAAAGTGCGTTACAGTATGTCTCTGCCGGGACTCCCGGAGCGTCCGGCGAAAGCGACGAGACTGCATGTACATCTGGAATTTACCGCAGCGGACGAATGCAGGATTGATGTGATAGATATGGGATTCGGTGATCTGTATCCGTCAAGCAATCTCACATGGCATGAGACGATGAAGAGTCGGGGGGCAGAAGAATGAGCGGATATATTTTATGTCAGGTAAAACGGGCGAAACTGCCTTACTATATTGAAAACATCAGTACAAATATTTATTCCATTGAAGAACTGTGCTTTTATTTTTATCATAACATCTATCTGCTGGACAGCACGATCCTGAACGAGGAACTGTGTTTCTGGATCCGGGATCAGCTGGGACTGAAAAAGCTGGCAGACAATCTGTATAAGCATCTGGATGACGATGATATGAAAGTGGGAGATTTTATTCTTCCGGTGTTTAAAGAGATCAATTATCTGTCTCTGGAAGAGTTCCGCAAACTGAATCAGCAGATCCAGCAGCTTGCAAAAGAACCGGAAGTGCTGCGCCAGAAGCGAAAAGGCGATTATCTGATGGAACACGGAAAATACGTGAATGCCATCAAGGTTTATCAGAAAGCACTCCGCCAGGAGACAGAGGACGAGGCAGCGGTGACAGATATCCGGAAACCGGAGACGGTTGCAGAAGAAAAGGCAGAAACCGTGCAGGAGGCGGAAACTACAGAAGCATCGACAGAAACAAAAACAGAGGAAGCGGCAGAGACGGAGTCTCCGGTTGCGATCACGATCGATATGGTGGAAGATCCGGAAGAGCGTGCGGAAACGGAGAATGTCGAGGAGTCAGAGAAACCGGAAGAAGATACATCGGAGACAGATGCTACTTCTTTGCAGGAAGAAAAACAGGAAGAAGTGGCAGCAGATCCGGAACTTCCTCACCAGGAGATCCTTCTCGGAAAACAGTTTATCGGGGAAATCTATCACAACATGGGATGTGCCTATGCGAGACTGTTTCAGATGGAAGAAGCAATCCGGTGCTTTGAGATCGCCTATGGAAAACTGCACACGATGGGTGCGGTGAAGAGCCTTCTGTACGCTGTTTATATGGAGCATGGCGTGGATGCTTTCGTGGAAAAGGCAAAAGAGCTGGAAGTCGACGAGGAACGGCAGGAAGAGATCTATGTCGAAGTGGAAGAGGCTGTGGAAGACCTCTACGACACTCCGGAAGGTCAGGAATATAAAAAGCTGCTGGAAGAAAAACAGCAGGGAAGAGAAGAGGATTATCAGCAGGGAATGAAACAGCTTCTGGAACAGCTGACCGCAGAGTACCATAAGAGTACGGGATATTGATAAAAAATATCAATAAAAAAATAATGAGAAATAAAAATAATTGAATATCAGGTTAAAACGGGAAAAGCAGAGCGAAACGGTGAATAAAACCGATGCGCTCTGCTTTTTCGGCAGTTGCATTGCATATCAATAATTGGTCCGGTGAATCATTTATTGATGGAAGGTGGATGTTCAGAGAATTATCCGCAGGCATAAATTCTGTGCATTGCGAAGCAGACATCGAGAAGGTCACTCCTTCTCAATGTCCACAGTACAAAGACAAATTTTAAAAAATGTCTTGACATTAATACTTTACTATGATAGAGTGTTAACATATGAAAAACCGGAGGGTAATTATTATGAAAAAGAAAACAGTAAGTATGATGTTAGCAGCAACAATGGCACTGTCCCTGTTTGCAGGATGTGGTTCCAGTAAAGATACAGCGACTGAAGACACAAGCAAGACCGAGAGCACAGACACTGCAGATGACAGTAGCGAGGATGCATCCGCAGAAACTACGGATGAGAGCAGCAGAACAACCTTCACCGTAGGTTTCGATGCAGAATATCCGCCATACGGTTACATGGATGATGACGGCGAGTACACCGGATTTGACCTGGAACTGGCGCAGGCAGTATGTGACAAAGAAGGCTGGGAACTGGTGAAAAAACCGATCAACTGGGATTCCAAAGATATGGAACTGAATTCTGGCTCCATCGACTGCATCTGGAACGGATTTACCATGAACGGAAGAGAAGATGACTACACATTCTCCGTACCGTATGTAGATAACAGCCAGGTAATCGTAGTTGCAGAAGATTCCGGTATTGAACAGCTGAGTGATCTGGCTGGAAAGACCGTCGGTGTACAGGCAGCCTCCGCAGCACTGGATCTGTTACAGAGTGAAGACGAAGGCGGACAGAAAGAACTGGCAGATACTTTCGGATCTCTGAATGAATTCGCAGATTACAACACCGCATTTACCGAATTACAGGCAGGCGCACTGGATGCACTGGCAATCGATGTCGGAGTTGCAAAATATCAGTTAAACTCCAGAGGAGAAGGATTCAAGATCCTCGACGAGACACTAAACACCGAACAGTATGCGATCGGCTTTAAAAAAGGCAACCAGGAACTGTGTGACATCGTAAATGCAGACTTGCAGGAACTGGCAAACGAAGGAAAAGTTGCAGAACTGGCAGAAAAATATGAGATTGCCGATATGGTGACTTTAAAAGCTGAATAAGAAGACGGAAACGTCGGATAAGAAAAAATGTAACCCCGCGGGAGGCATTAGAGCGTGTTTGAAAAAGGCTTTTCGTGAGCTGCGAGTCCCAGTTTGTGGGAGATTTTATCCGAATGAGGGCGGCGTAGCGGGCTACGGCAACCGAATGAGGGTAAAATCTCCCGCAAAGTGGGGCTTGCAGATTGCGGAAATGATTTTTCAGACACGCTCTAGGCTTTCCGGGGGGCATGTTTGATGTAAAGGGGCAAATGCAAAGCTATATTTCAGTATTTATAACACGGAGGATAAGCAATGAGTATTGAGGTAATGGTACGACAGATGACGGCGGGTTTTGGGCAGACCTGTCTGATCTTTTTTCTGACCCTGATTTTTTCCCTTCCACTGGGAATGATCGTATATTTTGGACGCGTATGCCGGTTTAAGCCACTAAGCTGGCTGGTGAAGATCTATATTTCCATCATGCGTGGAACCCCGCTGATGCTGCAGCTGCTGATCTGGTATTTCGGACCGTTTTATCTGTGGGGCATGAATATCGGCGGTTATAAGTTTACAGCCATCATTCTGGGATGTTCTCTGAACTATGCGGCATATTTTGCGGAAATCTACCGTTCCGGTATCGAATCGATCCCGACCGGACAGTATGAGGCAGCACAGCTGCTCGGCTACACCAGAGTACAGACCTTCTTCAAGATCGTTCTGCCACAGGTGGTAAAAATCGTTTTGCCATCTGTCACCAACGAGGTCATCACACTGGTCAAAGATACCTCTCTGGTATATTCCGTATCTTATATCGAGATGTTTGCCGTTGCAAAACAGATTGCAGCTGCACAGACTACTGTAGTACCGTTCTTTATCGCAGGTATTTTCTACTATGTATTTAACTATGTGGTAGCCTGGGTGATGGAACTGTTTGAGAAGAAACTGAACTATTATCGCTAGGAGGGTCGACATGAAACTGTTGGAAATGAATCATATCAAAAAAGAATTTGACGGACTGGGGGTTTTAAAAGATATCTCTCTGGAGGTGGAAGAAGGAGAAATCGTTTCTATCATCGGTCCTTCCGGTTCCGGCAAATCCACGATGCTTCGCTGCGCGACGATGCTTGAGGAGATTGACGGCGGAGAGATCCTGTACATGGGGAAAAAAGCTGCCTGGGTAGAAAACGGCAAAGTGATGCATCCGGATAAAAAAGAGATGAAAGAGATCCGTTCCTGTTTCGGGCTGGTTTTCCAGAACTTTAATCTGTTTCCGCATTATTCAGTATTGAAGAATATAGCAGATGCGCCGATCCATGTACAGAAACGGGACAAAGGCGAGGTGTACAAAGAGGCGATGGAACTGCTGAAAAAGATGGGGCTGGAAGATAAGGCAGATGCCTATCCATATCAGTTATCCGGCGGACAGTGTCAGCGTGTGGCTATCGCAAGAGCCCTGGCACTGAATCCGAAGATCCTGTTCTTTGATGAGCCGACTTCCGCACTGGATCCGGAACTGACCGGTGAAGTACTGAAAGTCATCAAATCTCTGGCGGATCTGGATATCACCATGGTGATCGTGACCCATGAGATGGAATTCGCAAAAAATATCTCTGACCGTGTGATCTTTATGGATAAAGGTGTGGTGGCACTGGAGGGAACACCGGATGAGGTATTTGGTGCAGACCATACAAGAATGAAGGAATTTTTAGGAAAATTTCATCAGAACTAAGCTTGCGTTTCCGGGGGCGGTATTATATAATTTTACTGTTGTGAGGCGTACAGCCGATAAAATGTAAGCCGTCCGTAAAGAGGCGGCAAGTACAAGAAAAAGGAGATTATATATGAGTACAGACAGATATGTAAGTCCGTTATCTGAGCGTTATGCAAGCAAAGAAATGCAGTATATCTTTTCCCCGGATATGAAGTTCCGTACCTGGAGACGCCTGTGGATCGCACTGGCAGAGACCGAGAAAGAACTGGGGCTGCCGATCACCCAGGAACAGATTGACGAATTAAAAGCGCACAAAGACGATATTAACTATGATGTGGCAAAAGAGAGAGAACGCCAGGTACGTCATGATGTTATGTCTCATGTATATGCATATGGTGTACAGTGCCCGAAGGCAAAGGGAATCATCCATCTGGGTGCAACTTCCTGTTATGTAGGTGACAACACCGATATTATTGTTATGACCGAAGCTCTGAAACTGGTAAAGAAAAAACTGGTGAATGTGATTGCAGAGCTGGCAAAATTTGCAGAAAAATACAAAGATCTGCCGACACTGGCATTTACCCATTTCCAGCCGGCGCAGCCGACAACCGTAGGCAAACGTGCCACCCTGTGGATGCAGGAGTTTATGCTGGATCTGGAAGATCTGAATTATGTCTTAAGCACTATGAAACTGCTGGGTTCCAAGGGAACAACCGGAACACAGGCAAGTTTCCTGGAACTGTTCGACGGAGATCAGGAAACCATCGATAAGATCGATCCGATGATCGCTGAAAAGATGGGATTCAAACAGTGCTATCCGGTATCCGGCCAGACCTATTCCAGAAAAGTAGATACCAGAGTGGTCAATATCCTGGCAGGCATCGCAGCGAGCGCACATAAGTTTTCTAATGATATCCGTCTTCTGCAGCATCTGAAAGAAGTAGAAGAACCATTCGAGAAGAGCCAGATCGGATCTTCTGCCATGGCTTATAAGAGAAATCCTATGAGAAGTGAGCGTATCGCTTCCCTGTCCCGTTTCGTGATGGTAGATGCGATGAACCCGGCAATTACTTCCGCTACCCAGTGGTTTGAGAGAACCCTGGATGATTCTGCCAACAAGAGACTGTCCGTTCCGGAAGGATTCCTGGCCATCGACGGTATCCTGGATCTGTGCCTGAATGTGGTAGACGGTCTGGTGGTATATCCGAAGGTTATTGAGAAGAGACTGCGTTCCGAACTGCCATTCATGGCTACGGAAAACATCATGATGGATGCTGTAAAAGCAGGCGGTGACCGTCAGGAACTGCATGAGAGAATCCGTGAACTGTCCATGGAAGCAGGAAAGACCGTCAAAGTAGAAGGAAAAGACAACAACCTTCTGGAGCTGATCGCTGCTGACCCGGCATTCAACCTGACCCTGGAAGAACTGGAAAAAACCATGGATCCTGCAAAATACACAGGACGCGCTTCCGTACAGGTAGACGCCTTCCTGAAAAACGTCATCAACCCGATGCTGGAAGAGAATAAAGACCTGCTGGGTATGACTGCTGAGATTAATGTATAAAAGGCCGGAAAGACGGAAAAGGACAAAATATAAAGTATAAAAAAGCTCCCCTGATTGGAAGAGACAATATCATATATTCCAATCGGGGGAATTTTTTAGTTGCCAGGCATACGACAAAAAGATCCGGTGGACCTTTTTTAGTTATGTGAGCAACGGAAAAGGTAGTTTAATCGTCTTCTGCCAGCAGATCCCGCTCCGTCGTCTCTCTGCGGATCAGCACCGGTGTGATCATCTTGTGTACCGGTTCGCTGACCGGTGTGTGTTTGCTGTTTTTATGCTCCTTAATCTGCTCCACCAGAAGCTTTACCGCTTCCGTAGCGAGCACATCGATCTGCTGAGCCACGGTGCTGATCGGGAAGATGGCGTTTCGGGAGGCGGGGGAGTCGTCGAAGCCGACGATCAGGTAGTCTTCTGGGAGTTTACCGTATTTTCGTACCAGCAGATTGACCAGGATGCTGGCGTGGGTATCGTTGGAGACGAAAATGCCCTTTTTCCTGCCGGGAGAGTCCGCCTCGATCTCGGAGAGGATCTCTTTCAGATGCTCCTGGGAAGCTGTCTGATCTTTCATCTCATGGAGAAAGATGCGGTGTGGAATCTGCTGTTCCCTGCAAAAATCCTCAAACCCTTCGATTCGACCGTATGCCGGGATACTTTTGGCGGTCGGATTGTTGATGTGGAAAAGCACTTCACAGTTGTGACGATAGAGCAGACTGGTCGCCTGGATCGCACCCATGTAGTTATCGGTGTTGATGCTGCTGATGTGAGCATCCTCCCGCTCGATCGCTACGATCGGGATATGCAGGTTGGCAAGTTCCATCGAAGGGATCGCATGGCTTAAAATGATCAGCCCCTCGATCTTGTAGGCGAGAAGTTCCTGAATATACTGCCGCTCGGTGTCAGCATTTCCGTTACTTAAAAATACCAGGAATTTATACCCAAACGTCTCATAGGTGGAAAGAATCCGGTCAAGCATCTCGGAATAATAGTGAAGAAACAGGTTCGGGATGATCACACCGACGAATTCGGTCTGTCCGCTTGCCAGGATCCGCGCTACTTTATTTTCCTGATAATTCAGCTTTTCCAGTGCGTCTGCGATGATCTTCTGGTTCTTCTCGGTAAGGGAATCCGGGTTATTAAAATACCGGGAAATGGTTGTTTTGGAAAAATTCGTATATTTTGCAATGTCCGCGAAGGTTACATTCTGTTTTCGTGCCATAATCGTTGCCTCATACATTCTTTTTATAGGAACAACGAGTCGAAGCCGTACAAATCAAATCTCCGACGATTGCCGGAAAAGATCCCAGGCATATCGTGCGCGTCAGACCCGTTGTAGTTGAATTGTTGTAACTATTCAGTAGGTAATATTCCGCGAGGTGTTTTGGCATGGATATGCCAAAATCCCGAGACATACGAGCAAAAATGCCATCACCGAAGGTGATTTCAAATGCATTTTTGCTTGTAACTGTGAAGGTACTGAACAGTTACAAATCGTTTCAATTTCTTCATCCAGTATAGCAAAAAAATCTCAAAAAAACAAGAAAAGAGCGAGTAACCGGTAATATCATTCAGAAAACCGGAAATGAAAAAAGCCGGGAAAAGATTGACGAAAATACAGGGGAATGATATGATAAAAGAAAAAGTAACCGGTTACTTTAAGTATCGAAAGAAAGGAAACGATAAGAATGAAAGATTTTGTACATGTAAAAGCTCCGGGAAACTGGATCAACGATCCGAACGGTTTTATCTATTACAAAGGCAAATATCACATGTTTTTTCAGCATTTTCCGTATGCGCCGGAATGGGGAACCATGCACTGGGGACATACGGTCAGTGAGGATCTGGTGCACTGGGAGTATCAGGGAATCGCACTGTTTCCAACCAAAGAATATGATCAGAATGGTGTGTTTTCCGGTACTGCACTGGAAGAAGATGGTAAGCTGAAGATTTATTACAGCGCGGTAAAATATCTGAAACCAAACCCGGAAGATATTCACCGGGTACTGGACGATGCCATTCAGACAAGCCAGGCAATGATCGTATCGGAAGACGGGTTCCATTTTAATAACTGGGATAAAAAGAAGGTGCTGCCGACTGTTCATGATGAAGAGGTCGGAGAGCCGAAGATGAGAGATCCGAAGGTGTGGAAAGACGGAGACAACTATTATATGATGATGGGAAGTTCGTATCATGACGCCGGAAGAGTTCTCTTTTATACGAGTAAAGACGGAGAAAACTGGACTTACGCAAATCAGTGCCGGCCAGAATCATACGGATGGACGATCGAGTGTCCGGATCTGTTTTCTCAGAATGACCAGTGGATTTTCATCGGCTGTCCGATGCGTCTGACACCGGGGGAGAAGAAATATCCGGACCAGGCTGTGTGGGCGCTGGCGGAATTTGATCCGAAGACCTGTGAACTGAAGCTGCCGGATACTCACAGTTATGTGGATTACGGTCTGGATCTGTATGCACCGCAGACGACACTGGATGCGGAGGGAAGAAGAGTGATGATCTCATGGATGCGTATGCCGATGGCAGTGACAGACAGTACGGATCGCCCAGCATGGAACGGTATGATGAGTAGTGCCCGCGTGGTGGAAGAAAAAGAGGGACATCTGTATTTCCACATGCATCCACAGGTGGACGCATACCTCAGCGCAGAAACTACAGCTGAAGAGGCAGCAGAGAGTGGAAAAGTCTTCCGGATCCGGACGGATCTTTCTGAGGGAGAAACCTTAAATATTGGTGGGTATGTGATCAGCCGCAACGAAGGAAAGATCGTTGGCGACCGGTCAGCCGTTCTTGACGGATATGACGAAGTGAGAACTGTAGGTGCGACTCCGGTGATCGATGGTGCGGCACAGCTGGATATTCTGGTGAACGATCATCTGATTGAAATCTTTGTCAACGACGGTCAGTATGTGCTCAGCCATGTGGTTTACGGAAAATCGAAAAAGATTTCCGGAAAATATGAAAAAGTTCTGGTGGGAAAATAAGAAAGATGGTATACTTATTAAGGAAATTTATAATTGACTTTAATTTATAAGTAATAATAAGTTTTACTAATAAGAAAAGTGTTGTATAATCATTTTTGTAAAGAAAATGATGATAACCCGTCAGGAGGTAACCAAATGATTAAAGCTGTTGTTGGAGCAAACTGGGGAGATGAAGGAAAAGGTAAGATTACCGATATGCTGGCTAAAGAAGCGGACATTATCGTTCGTTTCCAGGGTGGAGCCAATGCCGGACATACCATCGTAAATGATTACGGCAAGTTCGCACTGCATACTCTGCCGTCAGGTGTATTTTATAATCATACCACAAGCGTGATCGGAAACGGTGTTGCACTGAATGTACCACTGGTTTTTAAAGAGATCCAGGATATCGTATCCAAAGGGGTACCGACACCGAAGATCCTGATTTCCGACCGTGCACAGATGGTAATGTCTTACCACATTCTGTTTGATCAGTACGAAGAAGAACGTCTGGGTGGCAAATCCTTCGGATCCACAAAATCAGGTATCGCTCCTTTTTATTCTGATAAATTTGCAAAGATCGGTTTTCAGGTCAGCGAGTTGTTTGACGAGGAAGCGCTGAAAGAAAAAGTAGCAGGCATCTGCGAGAAAAAGAACGTTATGCTGGAGCATCTGTATCACAAACCGCTTCTGAAACCGGAAGAGATTTTTGAAGAGCTGATGAGCTACAAGAAGATGCTGGAGCCATATGTATGCGACGTATCTTTGTTCCTGTGGAACGCACTGAAAGAAGGAAAAGAGATTCTGTTAGAGGGTCAGCTGGGATCCTTAAAAGACCCGGATCACGGTATTTACCCAATGGTAACTTCTTCCTCCACACTGGCAGGATACGGTGCAGTAGGAGCAGGTGTACCGCCATATGAGATCAAGAAAATCATCACCGTATGTAAAGCATACTCCAGCGCAGTAGGAGCAGGAGCATTCGTATCCGAGATCTTCGGAGACGAGGCAGATGAGCTGAGACGCAGAGGCGGAGACGGCGGCGAGTTCGGTGCAACAACCGGAAGACCGAGACGTATGGGATGGTTCGATGCAGTGGCTTCCAAATACGGATGCCGTATGCAGGGAACTACCGATGTAGCGTTCACCGTACTGGATGTTCTGGGATATCTGGATGAGATTCCGGTATGCGTAGGATACGACATCGACGGCGAAGTAACTACAGACTTCCCGACCACCACACTGCTGGAAAAGGCAAAACCGGTATATGAAACTCTGCCGGGATGGAAATGCGATATCCGCGGTATTAAGAAATACGAAGATCTGCCGGAAAACTGCAGAAAATACATCGAATTTGTAGAAGAGAAGATTGGTTTCCCGATCACCATGATTTCCAATGGCCCGGGAAGAGATGATATCATCTACAGATAAGAAATGCTATACCGGGATTGCTTTATTGCTGTGCAATTTTGCAATCCTCAAAAACGAATAGAAAACGGGGAGCTTGCATAAGCAGGCTGAGAGGAGACTGGCAGCGTTTCGACCCATAACCTGATTTGGATAATGCCAACGTAGGGATGATTTACAGAGAAAAACAGGCACACCATCCTTTTGGTGTGTCTGTTTTGGCTTGCGTTGCATATCAATAATTGATCCGGTGAATCAATTTTGATACGCGAGTAATGAGCCAGAATCCATGCTTGCATGGAATTATGGCGAATACCGCGAATGCTCATGAAACATGCAAAGCATGTTTTATGAGCTGATATAAGCGGCGGATTGGGGGCACCATCTTTCGTCGCTATAAAAAAGTAATGGTGAATTTTTCATATGCAAAGGAGAAAAAATATGAGAACAGCATTAACAATCGCTGGCAGTGATTCCAGCGGAGGCGCCGGCATCCAGGCAGATATCAAGACGATGATGGCCAATGGCGTATATGCCATGAGTGCCATCACGGCTCTGACAGCCCAGAATACAACCGGCGTAACAGCAATTATGGAGGCAACTGAGGAATTTTTAGGAGAGGAACTGGACAATATTTTTACAGATATCTTTCCGGATGCAGTGAAGATCGGAATGGTTTCGTCCTCCGGTCTGATCATAAAGATTGCAGAAAAACTGAAAGAGTATGATGCAAAAAATATCGTGGTTGATCCGGTTATGGTGGCTACCAGCGGAGCCAGACTGATCAGTGAAGACGCGGTAAGCACCTTAAAAGAATATCTGTTTCCGCTGGCACAGATCCTGACACCGAATATCCCGGAGGCAGAAGTACTTTCCGGGATGTCCATCACTTCGGAAGAAGAGATGATCCGGGCGGCAAAAGTGATCGGTGAGCAGTACGGATGTGCGGTTTTATTAAAAGGCGGTCATAAAATCAACGATGCCAACGATCTGTTCTACCATGACGGATCCAGCCGCTGGTTTTACGGAAAACGGATCAACAACCCGAATACCCACGGAACCGGCTGTACGCTGTCCAGTGCCATTGCTTCCAACCTGGCAAAAGGATATTCCATGGAAGTATCGGTAGAGCGGGCGAAAGCTTATATCTCAGGTGCTCTGGCAGCGATGCTGGATCTGGGGAAAGGAAGCGGACCGATGAACCACGGGTTCGACATTACCGGAGAATATGTAAAGGAGGCATCGGATCATGAGTGAGAAAAGAACTTCTTTATTTGAAAACGGCCTGATCTGGTTCGGTGCCGGGGTATCAATCGCGGAGATTTTGACCGGAACGTATCTGGCTTCGCTGGGCATGAAAAAGGGATTGGCAGCGATTCTTGTGGGACATCTGATCGGATGCATCCTGTTGTTCCTTGCAGGTGTGATCGGTGGTAAAGTAAGAAAAAGTGCCATGGAAACCGTAAAGATCAGTTTTGGACAAAAAGGCAGCCTGTTTTTTGCCCTTCTGAATGTGATCCAGCTAGTGGGCTGGACCGCGATCATGATCTATGACGGTGCGCTGGCCGCCAATCAGGCCGCCGGTGTGGGCAACTGGGTCTGGTGTCTGGTGATCGGTGCGCTGATCGTTTTATGGATCGTGATCGGTATCACCAACCTTGGAAAGCTGAATACGGTTGCCATGGCAGCATTATTCATCCTTACCCTGATTCTCTGTAAAGTTATTTTCTTCGGAGATTATACAGCAGAGACCGTGGCAGCTGATGGACTGACCTTTGGCGCTGCTGTGGAACTGGCAGTGGCGATGCCGTTATCCTGGCTTCCGCTGATCAGTGATTATACGAGAGAAGCAAAACAGCCAGTAAAGGCAACCGCAGTCAGCGCTATCGTCTACGGTGTGATCAGCTGCTGGATGTACCTGATCGGTATGGGAGCAGCCATCTATACCGGCGAGAGCGATATCGCCCAGATCATGGTAAAAGCAGGTCTTGGTATCGTGGGACTGCTGATCATCATCTTCTCCACCGTTACTACGACCTTCCTGGACGCGTATTCCGCAGGAATCTCCAGTGAGACCCTCAGCCATAAGCTGAACGGAAAATATATCGCCATTGCGGTTACTGTCGTAGGTGCCCTGGCAGCTATCGTATATCCGATGGATAATATTACAAACTTCTTATATCTGATCGGTTCCGTATTCGCCCCGATGATCGCGATCCAGATCGCGGATTTCTTCTTATTAAAGGAAGATTACAGCGAAAAAGAAATTCAGATCTCCAATATGGTACTGTGGGTAATCGGCTTCATCCTGTACCGGATTCTGATGAGAATAGACATCCCGGTAGGCAATACACTGCCGGATATTGCGATCACGGTGGTACTGTGTCTGATCTGGGGAAAAATCAGTAAAAAGAAATAGAAAATAAAAAACAGATATAGTAAAGTGATTGGGATAGCCAGAAAAGTAAGCGGATATCCAGTCGGAAAAGTGTATCTGAAAAACGAAAGGCGTGAGTCATAGAAATAAGACTTACGTCTTTTTTAGACGTATCACATATCATGAATTGGTCTACAGCATTGAAAAACCAGTCCCCGGCGGAAGCGTTCTCCTTGCAGCAACACTTTGTGGGCGCTTAGGGTAAGCTTTAAGATCCGACACCTACGTAGACTTAGGCTCGAGCGCTCTCGCGAGAGTCTTAGTCGAAGTTGGTGGCTAGCTTAAAGTTACCCTGCCCACGTTGCTGCAAGGAGAACGCTTCCGCCGGGGACGTCCCCTTTTTCAATACAACCCAACGGGAAAAGGCGCATACCCTTGGAGAGAGGTATACGCCCTTGCGTAAGAAAAATGTGATGTATGTAATCGGAGAAGTAATACTTCTTCCGCGATTACTGATTTGGTATATCCATCGGATAGTGATTGTCAAAGCAGGCCTTACACAGCGGCAGGTCACCGACCATCGACTGGAGATCTTCAATCTTCATATATCCTAAGGAATCAGCTCCAATTAACTGTCGGATCTCTTCCGTTGAATGGGAAGAGGCGATCAACAGCTGATTGGACGGTACATCGGTACCGAAATAACATGGGTACAGGAAAGGCGGTGAGCTGACGCGCACATGCACTTCTTTTGCACCGGCATGTTTCAGAAGGTGGATCAGATTGGCGATCGTGGTTCCACGCACGATGGAGTCATCGACCAGCACAATATTTTTTCCTTTGACAGCGGATTCCAGAACGCTTAATTTCAGACGTACACTGGATTCCCGTTCCTTCTGAGTAGGCTTGATAAAGGTACGGCCTACATAGCTGTTTTTATAGAATGCCAGTCCAAAAGGAATTCCGGATTCCGCCGCGAATCCCTGTGCGGCAGTAATTCCTGAGTCAGGAACACCGACGACCAGGTCAGCATCTGCGGGATAGGCTTTGGCAAGCGCTGCACCGGCACGAAGTCGGGACTCATATACGGAGATACCGTCCAGTTTGCTGTCCAGACGGGCAAAGTAAATGTATTCAAAAATGCAATGGGCCTGCCGGGACTGACATAAGGTAAGGTTAGAGGTGATACCTTCCCGGGTGATCGTTACGATTTCACCAGGTTTGATATCACGGAGGAACTGTGCACCGATTGCAGTCAGTGCACAACTTTCAGAGGCGATGATATAAGAATCATCTCTCTTACCAAGACAAAGAGGTTTCAGTCCAAGGGGATCACGGACACCGATCAGCTTGCGGGGGCTTGCGATGACCAGACCGTAAGCACCTTTGATCTTTTCGGCGGTCTTCATGATCGCTTCCTCGACCGATTTGGTACGGACTCTTTCTCTGGCAATATAATAAGCAATAACCTCTGAATCAGTTGTTGTATGGAAAATGGCTCCGTTTTGCGCAAGTTCATTGCGAAGCTCTTCGGTATTTACCAGATTGCCGTTATGAGCGAGAGCCAGAGTTCCCTTAATATAATTCAGAACCAGGGGCTGAGCGTTACTCAATGTAGCCGCCCCTGTTGTGGAATAACGGACATGCCCAATACCGAGATTTCCTTTCATATTTGAAAGAACATCTTCTTTAAAAACTTCACTGACAAGTCCCATCCCTCTTTGTACATTCATATTTCCCTTGGGACCGCTGGTGTCAAACACAGCGATTCCGCAGGATTCCTGTCCACGGTGCTGCAGGGAAGAGAGCCCGTAATAGATGGAAGAGGCTGCATCTTCCCCGTGGGGATTATAAATACCGAATACACCGCAGGCTTCTTTAATCCGTTCATCCTGGCACATAGATTCCACCTCACTACAGGGAGAACAAAAGCTGATCGTAAGTAGGATAGCTCAGGATAGAATCTGGAATTAAAGCTTCAATATCACTGGCAACAGTACGGATGTCTTCCATTTTTGCCAGTACCTGATCATGGAATGCTTCTGCACATTTCTGGGTATCTTCCAGAGCGAAAGAAGTATCAATCAGGGTTTTTAGTTCTGTTACCTCTGCAGTCAGAGAAGTGTAAGCAGTGGACAGTTTTTCAACCAGTGCTTCTTCCGAAGCAGTATCAGCGGCAGCCATAAAGGATTTCTTTGCTGCTGCGTTTTTGGAAACCTCTGCGGCATAGGTGCTGACAGCCGGCAGAAAATCTTTGGTGATCATCTCTGCAAGAGTACGAGCCTCGATACCGATGGTTTTTACATAGTTTTCCAGTTTGATCTCATAACGGGAAGCCAGTTCTTCTTTTGTAAATACATGATGTTTGGTGAACAGTTCCACGTTTTTATCTGCTAACAGCTGTGGCAGGCAGTCCGGAGTAGACGGCAGATTGTATAATCCGCGTTTTTCTGCTTCAGCAACCCACTCGTCGGTATAACCGTTGCCGTTGAAGATGACTTTTTTATGTTTGCGGATGGCACGTTTGATCAGTTCATGTACGGCCTGTTCCATATCTTCCGGTTTGGTTCCTTCCAGTTCGGTGTAGAACTGAGCCAGAGCTTCTGCAACTGCGGTGTTCAGTACAACGTTCGGGTTTGCAACAGATGCAGCAGAACCAAGCATACGGAATTCGAATTTATTACCTGTGAAGGCAAATGGTGAAGTACGGTTACGATCTGTGGTATCTTTCACGAAGTGTGGAAGTACATGAGCACCGATATCCAGCTGTACTTTTTTCTGTTTTCCGAAGAACGTATCGTTTTCGATGGATTCGAGAACTGCGGTCAGTTCATCGCCCAAGAAGATGGATACGATTGCTGGCGGAGCCTCGTTACCGCCCAGACGGTGATCGTTGCCGGCGCTGGTTGCAGATACACGCATCAGATCTGCATATTCATCAACGGCTTTGATAACAGCCATTAGGAATACCAGGAACTGGATGTTCTGTGCCGGTGTGCTTCCGGGATTTAACAGGTTGTCGCCATCGCTGGTTACGAGAGACCAGTTGTTATGTTTTCCGCTTCCGTTGATGCCTTCGAATGGTTTTTCATGTAACAGGCATACCAGACCATGTTTGTCAGCCACTTTTTTCATGATTTCCATGGTCAGCTGGTTGTGGTCAACGGCTACGTTTGCGGTATCAAAGATCGGAGCCAGCTCATGCTGTGCAGGAGCAACTTCGTTATGTTTTGTTTTTGCCGGGATACCAAGTTTCCACAACTCTACATCCAGATCATGCATATAAGCAGCAACCTTTGGTTTCAGGGAACCAAAGTAATGATCTTCCATTTCCTGTCCTTTTGGAGCAGGTGCACCAAACAGAGTACGTCCGCAGAATACCAGGTCTTTTCTCTTCTTATACAGGTCTTTGTCTACCAGGAAATATTCCTGTTCCGGTCCGATCGTTGTGGACACGCTGGTAACGGTTTCATTTCCCAGAAGTTTCAGCATTTTTACTGCTTCTGTGTTCAGTGCTTCCATGGAACGGAGCAGTGGAGTTTTCTTATCCAGTGCCTCTCCGCTGTAAGAGCAGAATGCAGTCGGAATATATAAAGTACCATCTTTAATGAAAGCCGGTGAGGTAGGATCCCATGCTGTATAACCTCTTGCTTCGAAAGTAGCACGAAGTCCGCCGGATGGGAAACTGGATGCATCCGGTTCACCTTTTACCAGTTCTTTTCCGGAGAAATCCATGATAACTTCGCCGTCACCAACCGGTGTGATGAAGCTGTCGTGTTTCTCAGCGGTGAAACCGGTCATTGGCTGGAACCAGTGTGTGTAATGGGTAGCTCCGTTTTCTACCGCCCATTCTTTCATGGCTACGGCTACGGAATTGGCTACGTCCAGTTCCAGGTGAGTTCCGTTTTCGATTGTTTTACGAAGGGCTTTGTACATGTCCTTCGGCAGTTTGTTACGCATTACCTTATCGTTGAATACAAGGCTTCCATATAAAGTAGGAATTTCTTCATGTGTCATGGTTTGTTCTCCTTTCTGATTGCCCAGATTGTTTTCAGAATATCAAAAGACAAAAAAGGCGCCCTGAACCTGTTTCCAAGTTCAAAGCGCCTTTGCTTTATGCCATGTAGTATACACGGAAATTTTCGGTTGTCAATCCCTGAATTGAAAAAAATTAAAAAATTTTACGGATTCTGGAGAAAACGGAGCATTACGCAGTTGAATATAAAATGGGATAGTGCTATGATTGATTAATAAACTGAGGTTTTTGCGCTTAAAGGAGAAACAAGGAGGAATTATGATCCAAATTACGCAAATGCTTACAATATTAGGAGAACATCTTCCGTTTGTGCTGGTTGGCGGCGCGGAGGCACTGGTGGCAATCGTACTTGTCGGAAAGACACGGATGCGAGGCGGAGGAACCGGAAAAAAACGAAAGAAAACGGATCCGGAGCAGATTTTGCTGGATACGCTGGAAAAAAGAAAGCAGGAGGTCTGCATTCTGATCCGGAAAGCAGATATGATGCCGGTATATACAGCAGGTGATCTGGAAGGAATGACCGGAATTACCGAACAGCGGCTGAAAGAAGATATTACGGTATTTACCACTATATTGGAAGATTCCGCGCAGGGAGAAAAAATATGGAAAGAATACCGTGCATGGAACGGCGGGGAAAATTTCCAGGCGGAGATGCAGCTGAGTAATGGACAGTGGATGCATATGACCGCACAGAAAAGCCCGCAGGAAGGGTATGAACTGATCTGGCTGGAGACAACGACCGGGATCCATGACAGGATCCGGCAGTATGAGACCCAGCTGGATGCATCCAGAGAGGCAAGCCAGTCAAAGACCAGTTTCCTCTACCGGATGTCCCACGAGATCCGGACACCGATGAACGGTATCATGGGTATGCTGACCCTTGCAAAAGGAAAGATGAAAAAGACAGATCCGGCGATGCTGTATCTGGAAAACGCAGAAAAAGTGTCCGAACATCTGCTCTCGCTGATCAACGATATTCTGGATATGTCCAGGATCGAAGCGGGAAAAGTGGAACTGGAACAGAAAGTGTTCAGTCTGTCAGGTCTTGGACAGCGGCTTTATGATATGTTTGCGAAGAATCTGGAAAGCCGCGGCATCCGTTATGCGGTCAATTACGAGGAGATGACGGTGGATTATGTAGTCGGGGATGAACTCCGTATCAGCCAGATCATCATCAACTTCCTGTCAAATGCAGTGAAGTTTACAAAAGAGGGTGAGATCGTGGTGACATTCCGGCAGATGATGCTGCAGGATCAGACCGTCGATCTGATGATCCGGGTACATGATACCGGAACCGGTATGGATCCGAAGTTTATCAAGCGGATCTTCCGTCCGTTCGAGCAGGAGAGTGCCGATACGGCGAAACAGTACGGAGGAACCGGACTGGGTATGGCGATCACCGATCAGCTGGTAAAACTGATGGGTGGTGAGATCGTGGTAGAGAGTACGCCGGAAGTCGGATCGGACTTTTCCGTGTATCTCCATCTTCCGATCGCAAGCAAGCCGGTGGAGACAATGGAACTGCCGAAGGAAACCGGACAGGAGCAGACGGATCAGGAAGAAGATGTGTTCCGCGGCCGTCGGATCCTTGTAGCAGAAGATAATGAGATGAATGCGATGATTGCGACAGAGATTCTCGAGGAGATGGGTGCGGAAGTACTCACAGCAGAGAATGGTCAGGAGGCAGTGGAAGCTTTCAGCAGTCATCCGGAACAATATTTTGATTTTATTTTGATGGATGTACAGATGCCGGTGATGGACGGCCGGGAAGCTGTAAGGACGATCCGGGCGATGCACCGGGCGGATGCGCGGAAGATTCCGATCTTTGCGCTGTCTGCGGATGCGTTTGTCGAAGACGAACGGCTGTCTGCCGAGAGTGGCATGAACGGTCATTTCGCAAAACCGGTGGATTTTATCGCACTGCGGCATGAGATTAAAAATTTCCTATAAATAACAGGTTAAAGATAAAGAGAACAAGGGATAAAAATGGACGAAAAGAAGATGAAGCGAGCGGGGCTTGTGGCAATTGCAGTCCCGGCACTGACTGTGGGAACGGTGGCACTGGTATCTGCGTATCAGGCGGGCAATGATTTTCAGCCATTTAACACAGATCGTGAATTACAGAAGAATCAGGTTGTCTTTTCTGACGATGAGGAAGCGGCAGGCGAGCAGGAACAGCAGCAGGGAGAAGAAAGCGAATACTGGAAAAAAAATACAGATTTCACAAAGGACAAGAGCCCTGTTTCGGGATCACAGAATGGAAAATATCTGTTTGAGAACGGTCTTCTCGACCAGAGCAATCAGACCAATAATATTACGGTGCTTGGAGATACCGCCACAGGTGGTGTACAAAGCCCGGCCGGTCAGGGAAGTGGACAGCCGATCTACAATCTGACGGGTGATAAAGGAAATGCTGATACGATCATTCAGGGAACCGTAAGCCAGGGTGGAAACGGTAACGGTACGGGAGAATTCGGGAATGGAAACGGAAGTTCTTCCGGTACGGATAAGAATCAGGGAACGGACAGCAACAACGGACAGAACTCTTCGGATTCCAAGACGGATGATCCGCTGATCCCGACACCGACGCCGACACCGGCAACCCGTCCTGCCAGTTCCGCGAAAGATCCGGACAGCAACAAGGCAACTCCGGGAATTATCGGTGGAGACAGCAACCCTTATACGGAAGATGTATCCAATAATTTCAAGAATCCGGAAAATACAAAAGGGGTTATTATACAGAAGTCCGTGTTCAATACAGATGGTATGCTGTATAAGGGACAGATCATAGATAAGACGAGAACCTACAATGCACTCGAGACCTTTGCATATATCGATGACAGCAAGGGAAACAGAAGCTTCTATGTATGGGGAAGCAATGCGCTCGATAACTATATCCGTATCGAGGCGGTTTCCTTTGACGGCGGAGAAACCTGGAGCGATGTGTTTCCGATGACAATCCCGAAAGACATCGATGCTGATCAGATGGTGATCCGGGTGGGATACCGTTTCTCCACAAATGATACGGAATGGACACAGATGGATGTTCCGTATGCACCGGAAGACAGCAGGATCTATGTCATGACAGAGGTGATCACCGAGGAAAATCAGGTACTGGATACGACAAAGGTACTGAACTCGGATCAGCATCTGGAAGAGGGAACCATGCTGAATCTTCTGCGGTATCAGGTGATGTATCTTGGGGAAGACAGGCTGACAACACTTTTTCCGGGCTGGAGTGAGGATGGAAAGCTGGTGGACTGGTATTATATAGCCACCGTCGGCCGTCACATTCTGGAACCGGAAGATTCGGTGGCACTGGATCCGGCGTACACGGTTCAGCTGCGACAGGTGTGGATGTCAGATACGTTTGATGTCGGTTGGCAGTATGATAACCTGTGCTACCTGCAGGCACTGACCAGCGTGGAAGAGAGTGCGTTGCAAACAGCCGGAGAGAACGAGACGCGTCTGGAAGTACCGGAATATATCCAGGCGGTTATGATGGACGATGATGCCAATATTTCCGTGGATTATCTGGATATCCCGGATACGGTTCTTTACATTGCCGGAAATAATGACGGACTGAAAGTAAAGAAGGGTTATTCGGTAGGTGAGAACAATCCGTGCTATGCGATGGCGGATGATGGAGTTCTGACTAACAAAAGCGGAACGGAGTATCTGAACATTCCGTATGAAAAAGAGGAGATAACGGTAAAAGAAGGCGTTACCAAAGTCTCAGTCAGCGAGAAAAATGAGATCCGGACCCTTAAAATCGATGCGTCCTCGATGGAGGAGATGCCGGAGATCTCGTATGAAAATCTGAAAAACTGTAAGATTCTGGTAAAAGATGACCTGCTGGAAGAATTTATGAAGGAAAACTGGGACAGCCTGAAAGATGATCCGGGAAACTGTGTTGCTGCGATCAGTGAACCGACCCGGATGTATCGGATGAAATATGGCTGCATGATCGATCAGAACGGTTCCATGCGGCGTCTGGTTGATGCAACGGGAAAGAAAGTGCAGCTCGCATCGGAAGTAACCAACATTGAGGAAGGTGCTTTTGATGGCGTAGAGAATGTTGCGACACTGCTGATGCCGAAAAACGGAGAAAATATCGGGCTCGAAGAAAACTGTTTCCAAAACAGCGGGATCCGGAAGATTCTGTGCTATACAAAGTTACAGTACCGGGTGGTGCAGGAACAGCTGAAGGGTTCCGGGGCATCAGAGGATGTTGAAGTGGAACTTCTGGCAACTTCCAAGGAAGGATATTTCTATGCCGTGACGGAAGAGGACGGAGAAAAAGAAGTCACGCTGATTTCCGTTCCGGACGGTTTGCAGAGTTTTGACGGAGTCATGACGGATCAGGAAGGCAATCCGATTACAATCACGGCAGTGGATGATTATGCATTCAGCGAAGCCGGGGATCTGGAATGGGTAAGTTTACCGGAGAGTGTTAAAAAGATCGGCTATGAGGCGTTCGGAAACTGTACGGCACTGCAGGGTGTGATCATCGAATCACGGGATGTGATCGAGATCGGAAATCAGGCATTTGACGGGTGTAAAGCACTCCGTTTTGTGGCGTCCAATGCGCCACAGGGCGTGATGGATGAGGATTACGATCCGGGACTCACAGATACTTTTGGAAACCGGACATTTTTTACACCGACGAATTCAGAAGGATATTACGGAAACATCTGGTTTACCGAAGAATCAGGAGTGTATTCATTTGAGGTCGTGGAAGTGGGCGAAACAGGAAAGGCACTTTACGGAACCAATGCGGCCGGAGAACCGTGGCTGCTGCTTCGTTCCGGAGGACATCTGGATGCACAGGTCAGTCTGCCGGATACCACGTTGGAGATCTGGAGCCAGGCACTGGAGTATACCACCACACAAAGCGGACGGTATACCGTCAACTGGGAAGATCTCGGTCAGCTGTGGATCGACAGCGGTGCATTTTACAGTTCGCATCTGGGAGGTGATATTACACTGAGCGACAGCTGCTACCTGGCAAGTTATGCGGTGTATAACTGTGATCAGCTTACCAGTGTGACGATGGGAGATAATATCGGACAGATCGGTGAGGGCACGTTTGGCGGCTGTGACAGTCTGACAACGGCACAGTTTGGCACGATGCAGGACAGCGTGGCACTGTACAGCGGTCTGTTCAATGACTGTAATCAGCTTACCAGCATTACGATCAATGACTACACAGCTCCAAGTCTGGTCGTTTTGGGAACTTCCGGTTTCCGGTTTAACTTTGGCTGGACACAGGAGGAAGAAGAAGCCAATCTGAAGATCCGGATTCCGGAAGGCAGTGAAGTGAATTATGTGAAAAAATGGCGGTATTTTTATGCCGGCTATGTGGAATCCGGGGATTATCCGGCATATCTGAATATGTGGTATGATATCCGATATCAGCATATGGACTGGCCGACCTGGGAATTCCCTTCGGATGAAGAGGTGGATGAACTGGTGGAGGTAGCTCTTTTGTCGGCAGAAAACAGAATCCGCAGGATGATCGGAACCGAAACAGTGAGCGAACCGGTAGACTATTATCCGTACCATCTGGACAATGAAGGGATGCTGTCACTGGCGGGAACACCGTCGGATATCACCGTTATGAATCTGTGGATGCAGCTGGATAACCTGCCGGATAACTGGTTCCTGGATTACATTGGAACCGGAGCCTTTAAGCGTGCAAAAAATCTGGGTATGGTACTGATCCCGGATATGATTTCCGGTATTTTTACCAATGCATTTGACGGCGTGGAAAGCGATTCCCTGATGCTGTATTTTATGTCGGAGACACCGCCGGCACTGAAAGGATGGTCTGAAGAGCACCCGTTTGTATTTGGCACGACGAGTACGCCGATCTATATGATGCTGCCGGATGGAAGCGAGGAGACTTATATCCAGTCCTGGATCTTCCCGATGGCAGGTTATGAGGATCTTGCGGCCATGCGTGAGAGTATAAAAGCCAAACTGGCAGAGGCAGGAGAGGATGATTCGGATCAGGCAGTGGATATCGAGGTGGCAAACCGTTTACTTCCGCTGGAAAACCAGCTGCGCGCCATGATCGGTATGGAACAGATCACGGATCCGAAGGATCTGAGTGTGACGCTCGGCAATCTGCCGGACAGTGAAGAGGCGGAAACAGACGAGGAACTTTCCGAATCGGAAGAGGAAACGAAAGAGACGGACGGCGTACAGGAAGATCGGAAGAAAGAAGAGACAGAAGAAGATCCGGACACAGAACAGAAGACGGAGGATTCTTCAAAGGAAGAGAAACAGAACCCGACGGGTGGCAGTGCGGAAAAGGACGCTCTGACATCGGAGGGAACAGAAAATAAAAAAGAAAATCAGGAAAATACAGATACTGCCGGAAATGGTAGCGGAGAGGAGACACAGGAATGATAGTAGAACAGTCCAAGCAGATCATTGCGGAGGTAAATAAGGCATTTATCGGAAAAAAAGATATTATCGAAAAAATTCTGATGACGATTTATGCCGGAGGACATGTGCTGCTGGAGGATTGCCCGGGGGTTGGAAAAACCACCCTGGCACTGGCATTTTCAAAGGTACTGGGACTTAGCTGCAAGCGTATTCAGTTTACCACGGATACGCTGCCGTCAGATATTACAGGGTTTACGATGTTTAACCGGGAAACCAACAGTTTTGAATACCGTGACGGTGCGGCAAACTGTCAGCTGCTTCTGGCAGATGAGATCAACCGTACCTCCCCGAAGACACAGTCGGCACTTCTGGAAGTGATGGAGGAACATACGATCACTGTGGACGGAAAGACACATCATCTGCCGTCTCCGTTTATCTGTATTGCCACACAGAACCCGCTGGGATTTGCTGGTACGCAGCCGCTGCCGGAGTCTCAGCTGGACCGTTTTATGGTGTGTCTGTCAATCGGCTATCCGACACTGGAACACCAGATGAACATTATCAATGCACAGCGTTATCAGAATCCGTTACAGGAGCTGCAGCCGGCAACGACGGCGCAGAACGTGATCGAGGTACAGAATTATCTGACTTCCGTACAGATGACCGAGGATGTGCTGCGGTATGCGATCTTACTGTGTGAAGCGACAAGAAATCATCCGCTGGTAGAGCTGGGAATCTCTCCGCGAGGTGTTTCCGCTTTGGTAAAGATGGCAAAAGCCAGTGCGATCATCCGGGGAAGAAACTACGTGGTTCCGGAAGATGTACAGAATGTCTACACAGATGTGTGTGCACACCGTCTGGTACTTCGTCCGCAGGCACAGGCTGACGGAAAGGATGCCAGGATGATCCTTCAGGAAATCATGGATGATATCCGTCCGAAGGCAGAAAGGTAGAAGGCTATGTGGAAAAATCGGCTGGCCTATGGGTGCTTGGCAGGAATCCTTGCAATCTTGTTATTTTTCTCCGGCAAATCGTTTCTGCTGGTGGCTCTGCTGCTGTCACTGCTGTTGATCCCGGTGTTTGGAATCCTGATCCGGAGAGACGGAAAGCGCATAAAGATCCGTCTGGAAAAAGAAAAACCGGTGGCGGCTGCCATATATTCGGAAGGTGCGCTCCGGGTTGCGGACCGGGTGCAGATCGAACTGGAAGTGAAAAATGAGATGTTTGACCGGAGCGAATGTCTGCAATTTCTGCTGCCACTGAAAGGAAAGGAACAGACGTTTTCCCTGCCGGTGGAACTGCGGCTGTGCGGGCAGACACGTTTCGAGTGCACCCGTGTGTGGGTGATGGATCTTTTGGGTCTTTTCCGCATTCCACTGAAAGCGGGACAGACCTTTTATACGGTACTGTATCCGCCAAAGATGCGTGTACAGATGGAGCGGATTGCAGGAACGGTAGGATCTTCTCAGACAGATGGATTTCTTCAGAACAGAAAAGGAAATGATCCAAGCGAGATGTTTGAACTGCGGGAATATGCACCGGGGGATGACATCCGTGCTATTCACTGGAAACTGACCAGCAAGACGGATGATCTGGTGATCCGTCAGGCGAGTGATCCCTCGCATCATACACTGTTGCTGCTCCCGGACTACGGGCTGGATCAGCTGAACAGACCGGATGGAGAGGCAGAGATGAACACGGTCATCGCTGTGGGCGTGGAGGCTGCGAGAGAGCTTCTGAAAAAAGGAAGAGGCTTCTGCCTTGCGATTCCCACCAGAAACGGACTTCAGCTCTATGAGATACAGAATGAAAAAGAATTTTCCAGGATACTTCCGCAGTGGCTTTCCATTCCGGTACAGGCGATCGGGGGTACGGGACTGGAATATTTCCAGATGCAGCATCTGGAACAGTATTTTAACCGGCTGGTGATCCTGTCTTGTGGAGATTATGAGAAAGGGGTACGGGGACTGGAACAGAAGATTGGTATCACGGTGATCCAGTCATTAGCGAAAAAAGGACTCTCCTACACCAGCCTGAAGCAGAATGGTATGCTGATCGAGATCCCGGCAGGAGAAAAACAGGAAGAAACCTATCGGATTCTATGTTAAAGGGGAAGAAGAGATGAAGCAGAAGACAAAAGAAATACAGATACAGAACATCCCCTTGCAGGAACAAAATAAAGAATACCAGCTGATCCTGTGGGATATCTGTCTGGCGCTGGTACTGATGACCGGAAGCCTGATCTCCTTTGTGGAGAGTTGGGGACAGAAGACCGGTATGGGGATCCTGATCGCGGTGACGGCAGGGATCGGTCTGCTGGGAAGTGTGCTGGCACAACAGTACGGGAAAAAAACTTCTATAAAGGGGATACTCTACGGGATTCCGTGGCTGCTCCTGCTGATCGTTACCGGGTTTCACGGATACCTGACCGGATTCCTTTCCTGGATCAATGCGATCATCACCGGATGGAATCTGTCACAGGAGGGCGGTGTAGCCCTTTTTAACGTGCAGACCACGGAACAGAATGTGCAGGCATTTTCTCTGGTGATGGCACTTGTCCTGGGAGAGGGGATTCTGGTTCTGGTAAAAAAGAAACAGCGGATCGTATGTATGGTCATGGTGACGGTGTGGATCGTCATACAGCTTGTCGGAGCTACCTATAACCCGGTTGCATGTGGATTCCTGCTGGCAGGACTCTGTGGCATGTGGATCGCCGGAAGAAAAACCTGGATTACGAAAAGCATGGTGGTCTGGGCGCTGGGAATCGCCGTTTTATTATGTGCGGCGGGTATGAGCAGTGACAGAGCCGGTATGGAAACCGTCATGGATTTCCGGGAACAGGTAGAAGAAAAAGTGCATGAGATCCGTTATGGAAAAGATACCCTGCCGGAAGGAGATCTGTATCAGGCAGGCAAACTGCATGCAAGTACGGAAGTAATGCTGGAAGTACAGGGGCAGCAGGAAAAGAATCTGTATCTGCGGGGATTTGTAGGAGGCAGTTATCAGAACGGACAGTGGGAAGAAATGTCTGATGCCGCCTACAGCGGAAAAAATGCAGGAATGTTTACCTGGTTAAAGGCGCGGAGTTTTGATCCGCTGACACAGGTTGCAGCATACAATCAGTTAGGGGAAGAACAGGATGTACCGGAGGGGAATCAGGTACAGGTAAAAGTAAAAAATGCGTCCCGCTATTATGTTTACGCGCCGGTTTCCTATGTCCGGATGATCAACGGCAGTGTAAAAGAAGAAAAAGACAGTCGACTGGCAAGCAGAGGACTTTTTGGAAGCCGTTCGTATCGCTGGGAGGAGATCTCAGGAAGCAGACCGGGCGAACTGACGGTTGCGGATAACTGGGTAGAAGATCCGGATACGGATCGTCGACAGGAATATCAGGAGGCAGAAGCGGTCTACCGGGAATTTGTTTATCATACCTATACCACGATAGATAGTGACATGCAGCGGCTGATGCAGCGGATTTTCTGGGATGATTACGAGACGGACAGTGACGGTATCTACAGTGCGTTAAATCAGATCCGGCAATGTCTGAGCGGTGAGACAACGTATACCGAGATGATGCCGCAGATTCCGGAGGGAGAAGATCCGGTCCGCTGGTTCCTGACAGAAGGAAAACAGGGAAATGATGTTTACTATGCGGCAGCAGCCACGGAAGCATTTCGCGCCTATGGAATTCCGGCACGTTATGTGGAGGGCTACTATTTATCCGCGGATCAGATCCAAAAAGAAGAAAGTGGAACCAACACCCTGACCGGTGCGGACGCACATGCCTGGGTGGAGGTCTATTTTGATGGTGTGGGCTGGCTGCCATTGGATACCACACCGGGATATTATTACGATGCGGTATCCTTACAGCAGATGATCAGTGCACCGGATCAGGTCAATAAGAATGCGGTACTGGAAGATCCGTCATTTGAAGCCAATCAGGCGACCGATACTACGGGATCAAGAAGGAACGGAGATGCACTCAAACGTGTGGCTGTCCGCATGGGAGCCGTTATGCTGGGTGGTGTCACGCTGTTGATCATTCTTGCTTTGGTGCTGCTGGGAGTCCTTGAGATCGGAAGAATCTGGGATTACGAATCGATGCACTGGAAGTATGAACGGGTGGATCAGAAGGAGAAGATTCATATGATGTCCGAGAAGATGGAAAAACTTCTGGGATTTCTCGGGATTTCGATGAGTCTTGGATGGAAGACCGATGAAGTGGACGAAAAAATCCATGAAAAATATCCGGGTGTGGAAGCCGGTTCGTATCTTCGTGTTTGCAGGATCATGGAAAAATCCCTCTACGGACAGATGGAACTGGAAGCCTATGAGATGCGTACCATTGACAGCTTTATGGAAAAGCTGCAGGAGATCGGAAAAGAAACACTCGACCGAAAGGGCAGAATCCTGCTCCGTTATGGCTATGTTGCACGGATAATTGGAAAAATCCGTCGAAAAACAGGGCAAAAAAGAAAAAACAAAAAAAACGACAGAAAAGAATTGACAAAATAAAAGGAAAGAGACATAATAGTAGCATTAAAAAAACACTGACAAAGGCGTCAGAGATCCGAAAGGGTTTCTGACGCCTTTTTTACTTTTTAGTTTTTTCAAAAGAGGAGGAAAATGTGATGGCAGTAAAGTATGTGTTTGTAACAGGCGGCGTGGTATCCGGTCTGGGAAAGGGGATTACGGCAGCTTCCCTGGGAAGACTTCTGAAAGCCAGAGGTTATCAGGTGACGATGCAGAAGTTTGATCCGTATATCAATGTGGACCCGGGTACGATGAATCCGATTCAGCATGGAGAAGTGTTCGTAACAGACGACGGTACCGAGACAGACCTGGATCTGGGACACTATGAACGGTTCATTGATGAGAGCCTGGACAAGAACTCAAACGTAACAACAGGAAAAATCTACTGGTCCGTGCTTCAGAAAGAACGCCACGGAGATTACGGCGGAGGAACCGTACAGGTCATTCCGCATATTACCAATGAGATCAAAGATCATTTTTATAAAGCAAAGTCAGAGGATGAAAACCGCATTGCGATCATCGAGGTGGGTGGTACGGTAGGTGATATCGAGAGCCAGCCGTTTTTGGAGGCCATCCGTCAGTTCCAGCATGAGATCGGTCATGAGAATGCGGTTCTGATCCATGTAACCCTGATTCCGTATCTGAAAGCATCCGGAGAGATGAAGACAAAACCAACCCAGCAGAGCGTCAAGGAACTGCAGGGAATGGGACTGTGGCCGGATGTACTGGTATGCCGAAGCGAATATGAGATCTCCGAGGAGATGAAAGCCAAGATCGCACTGTTCTGTAACGTGCCGGTCAATCATGTACTGCAGAACCTCGATGTGGAGTATCTGTATGAAGCACCGCTTGCCATGGAGAAAGAACATCTGGCACAGGTGGTATGTGAATCCCTTCAGCTGCCTTGCCCGGAACCGGATCTGACCGACTGGAAACAGATGGTAGAAGACCTGAGAAATCCGATCCACGAAGTGGAGATCGCAATGGTCGGAAAATACATCCAGCTGCATGATGCCTATCTGAGTGTGGTAGAAGCGCTGAAACACGGCGGAATCGCAGCCCGTGCAAACGTAAAGATCCGCTGGGTAGATTCCGAAGAGATCACACCGGAAAATGTAGCTGAAAAATTAAAAGGCGTGGATGGTATCCTGGTACCGGGAGGTTTCGGAACCCGTGGTACGGAAGGAAAGATCGAAGCGATCCGCTATGCAAGAGAAGAAAAGATCCCGTTCCTTGGCATCTGCCTTGGTATGCAGATGGCAATTGTAGAATTTGCCAGAGATGTGATCGGCTATAAAGATGCTAACAGCATCGAGCTGGATCCGGAAACCACACATCCGGTCATCGCACTGATGCCGGAACAGAACGGTGTGGAAAACCTGGGCGGAACCCTTCGCCTTGGTGCTTACCCGTGTGTCCTGAAAGAAGGAAGCAAAGCAAGAGAAGTATACGGAACCGAAGAAATCAGCGAGAGACACCGTCACCGCTATGAAGTAAATAACGACTATCGACAGGAACTGGAAGAAAATGGAATGGTACTTTCCGGACTGTCACCGGATAAACGTATCGTAGAGATGCTTGAGATCCCGGGTCATCCGTTCTTTGTGGGAACCCAGGGACATCCGGAACTCAAATCCAGACCAAACCGCGCACATCCGCTGTTCCGTGGACTGATCCAGGCAGCAGTAGCGTATCACCAGTGAGAGGAGAAAATGTGATGAGAGAAAATCAGGGTTTATATCGACAGCAATTTGAGCATGATAACTGTGGTATCGGAGCAGTCATCAACAGCAAAGGCATCAAAAGCCACACCACAGTAGAAAATGCTCTGAAAATCGTAGAAAATCTGGAGCATCGTGCAGGAAAAGATGCAGAGGGAAAGACCGGAGACGGTGTAGGTATCCTGCTGCAGATCTCCCACAAATTCTTCAAAAAAGAATGTGACAAACTGGGGATCGCGATCGGAGAGGAGAGAGAGTATGGTATCGCCCAGCTCTTCTTCCCACAGGATGAACTGAAATGTAACCAGGCAAAGAAGATGTTCGAGATCATCGTGGAAAAAGAAGGTCTGGAACTTCTCGGTTACCGTGAAGTCCCGGTTTATCCGGATGTTCTCGGTCATAAAGCGAGAGTCTGTATGCCGCACATCGTGCAGGCGTTCATCAAAAAACCTGCCCGTGTGGAAAAAGGACTGGAATTTGACCGGAAACTGTACATCGCCCGCCGTGTCTTTGAACAGAGTAATGAAAATACGTATGTAGTATCCATGTCCAGCCGTACCATCGTATACAAGGGTATGTTCCTGGTAGGACAGCTGCGTACCTTCTTTGGCGATCTGCAGGACAAAGACTATGAATCTGCCATCGCCATGGTACACTCCCGTTTCAGTACCAACACGAACCCGAGCTGGGAGAGAGCACATCCGAACCGCTTTATCGTACACAACGGTGAGATCAACACCATCCGCGGTAATGCCGATAAGATGCTGGCGCGTGAGGAAACCATGGAATCCTCCCATCTGAAAAATCAGCTGCACAAGATCCTTCCGGTTGTAGATACCAGAGGATCCGACTCTGCAATGCTTGACAACACCCTGGAATTCCTGGTGATGAGTGGTATGCCGCTTCCGCTGGCTGTTATGATCACGATTCCGGAACCATGGACCAACAATAAGACGCTGGATCAGGATGAGAGAGATTTTTATCAGTATTATGCAACGATGATGGAGCCGTGGGACGGTCCTGCATCCATCGTATTTTCCGACGGTGATCTGGTCGGTGCGGTTCTTGACCGTAACGGTCTGCGTCCATCCCGTTACTATGTATTAAAGAGCGGTGATGTGATTCTGGCTTCCGAGGTCGGTGTTCTGGAAGTACCGGAAGAAGAGATCGTGTTAAAAGAGCGTCTGCATCCGGGTAAAATGCTGTTAGTAGACACTGTAAAAGGAAAAATCTATCAGGATGAAGAACTGAAAGAAATCTATGCGACAAAACAGCCATATGGTGAATGGCTTGACAGCAACCTGGTAGAATTAAAAGAGCTGAAAATCCCGAACAAACGTGTGGAAGAATACGGAAAAGAGCAGAGAAAACAGTTGCAGAAAGCATTCGGCTACACCTATGAAGAATATAAAAATTCCATCCGTACCATGGCATTAAACGGTGGAGAATCGATCGCAGCCATGGGTGTGGATACCCCGCTGGCAGTACTGTCCGAGAAACAGAGACCGTTATTTGACTATTTCAAACAGTTATTTGCCCAGGTAACCAACCCACCGATCGATGCGATCCGTGAGGAGATCGTCACCAGTACCACGATCTATGTAGGAAAAAAAGGCAATCTGTTAGAGGAAAAACCGGAAAACTGCCAGGTATTAAAAATCAACAATCCGATCCTGACCAATACCGATATGCTGAAGATCAAACAGATGCACAAACCGGGATTCAAGGTAGCGGTTGTTCCGATCACTTACTATAAGAGTACCAAACTGGAACGTGCGATTGACCGTCTGTTTGTGGAAGTGGACAAAGCGTACAAAGACGGTGCAAATATCCTGGTTCTTTCCGACCGTGGTGTGGATGAAAACCATGTGCCGATCCCGTCCCTGTTAGCGGTATCTGCCGTTCATCAGCATCTGGTAAATACAAAGAAACAGACCTCTCTGGCACTGATTCTGGAGTCCGGGGAACCGAGAGAAGTGCATCATTTTGCAACCCTGTTGGGTTATGGTGCATGCGCAGTCAACCCGTATCTGGCACAGGACAGCATCCAGGAACTGATCGAAGAGGGACTGCTTGACAAAGATTATTATGCCGCAGTGGACGACTACAATGCAGCCGTTCTGCACGGTATCGTAAAGATTGCTTCCAAGATGGGTATTTCCACCATCCAGTCTTACCAGGGCGCGAAGATTTTCGAAGCCATTGGTATCTCACAGGAAGTCATTGATAAATATTTCTCCGGAACGGTCAGCCGTGTCGGCGGTATCACCATGGAAGATATCGCAAAACAGGTGGATGAGAGACATTCTCAGGCATTTGACCCGCTGGGACTGGCAAGTGATCTGACACTGGACAGCCTTGGAAAACATAAAAGAAGAAGCGGTGGAGAAGAACACCGTTATAATCCGCAGACCATTCATATGCTGCAGCAGTCCACATGGACCGGAAGCTATGACATGTTCAAACAGTATACCGCGATGGTAGACGAGGAACAGAGCGGCTACCTGAGAAGCCTGATGGACTTTAACTATCCGGAAAACGGCGGTGTGCCGATCGATGAAGTGGAAAGTGTCGACGAGATCGTAAAACGATTCAAGACCGGTGCAATGTCCTACGGTTCCATTTCACAGGAAGCCCATGAGACACTGGCGATCGCGATGAATCATCTGCATGGCAAATCCAACACCGGTGAAGGTGGAGAGAGTGATGACAGACTGGATTCCGCAGGAAGTGACAATGACAGATGTTCTGCCATCAAACAGGTGGCATCCGGACGTTTCGGTGTTACCAGCCGCTATCTGGTAAGTGCAAAAGAGATCCAGATCAAGATGGCACAGGGTGCAAAACCGGGGGAAGGCGGACATCTTCCGGCGAAAAAAGTATATCCGTGGATCGCAAAGACAAGACATTCCACACCGGGTGTAAGCCTGATCTCCCCGCCGCCGCATCATGATATTTATTCGATCGAAGACCTGGCACAGCTGATCTACGATCTGAAAAATGCAAACAAATACGCAGGCATCTCTGTAAAACTGGTTTCCGAAGCAGGTGTCGGAACGGTAGCGGCAGGTGTTGCAAAAGCCGGTGCACAGGTTATCCTGATCTCCGGATACGACGGAGGTACCGGAGCCGCTCCGGAGAGTTCTATCCACAACGCCGGTCTTCCATGGGAGATGGGACTTGCAGAGACCCATCAGACCCTGTTACAGAACGGTCTGAGAAACCGTGTCCGGATCGAGACAGACGGTAAACTGATGAGCGGCCGTGATGTGGCCATCGCAGCATTGCTCGGTGCGGAAGAATTCGGTTTTGCAACCGCTCCGCTGGTAACGATGGGATGCGTGATGATGAGAGTCTGTAACCTGGATACCTGCCCGGTCGGCGTGGCTACCCAGAACCCGGAACTGAGAAAACGTTTCAAAGGAAAACCGGAATACGTAGAAAACTTCATGCGCTTTATCGCACAGGAACTGCGCGAATATATGGCAAAACTGGGTGTTCGAACGATCGATGAGATGGTAGGAAGAAGTGACCTTCTGAAAGTAAAAGAAGACGCAAAAACACCGATGGCAGCAAAGATGGATCTGTCACAGATCCTGTACAACCCATATGTGGGAGAAAAAGAGAGTGTGACCTTCTCTCCGGAAAAAGTATATGATTTCCAGCTGGAGAAGACTCTGGATGAGAAAGTGCTGTTAAAGAAACTGGAGAAAGCCGTAGAAAAAGGAACGAAAGCTTCTCTGGATCTGAAAGTCGGCAACACCGACCGTTCCTTCGGTACGATCCTCGGAGCAGAGATCACCCGTCAGCACAAAGACGGACTGCCGGAAGATACGATCACCATCAACTGTACCGGTGCCGGCGGACAGAGCTTCGGAGCATTTATCCCGAAAGGACTGACTCTGCGTCTGTGCGGTGATACCAACGATTACTATGGAAAAGGACTTTCCGGTGGTAAACTGGTTGTCTTCCCGCCAAAGAACAGAGGATACAAAGCAGAAGAAAATATCATCGCCGGTAACGTAGCCCTGTATGGAGCCACCAGCGGTAAAGTATTTATCAATGGTGTGGCAGGTGAACGTTTCGCAGTCCGTAACTCCGGTGCCTGCGCAGTTGTAGAAGGTGTGGGAGAACACGGATGTGAATATATGACCGGTGGTCGCGTGGTCGTTCTCGGTAAGACCGGAAAGAACTTTGCAGCAGGTATGAGCGGCGGTATCGCTTATGTACTCGACGAGAATAGCCATCTGTACCGGAACCTGAACAAAGATATGATCTCCATTGAAAAAGTGGAAAACAAATACGATATCAAAGAACTGAAAGAACTGATCGAGGAACATGTGGAAGCCACAGGATCCGAGAGAGGTGCGTTGATTCTGGAGCATTTCCAGGAGTATCTTCCAAAATTCAAAAAGATCATCCCGAACGATTATAAGAAGATGATCGCTCTTTCTGCAAAACTGGAAGAGAAAGGTATGAGCACAGAGCAGGCACAGATGGAAGCCTTCTATGAAAGTTTCCAGACCAAATCGGAGGAGTAAGAAAAATGGGAAAAGCGACAGGATTTTTGGAATATGAAAGAAAAAACGCAGCAGTAGAGGAACCTTTGAAACGAATCCGTCATTTTAACGAATTCCGTACTCCGCTGCCGTTAGAAGAACAGCAGAAACAGGGAGCACGCTGTATGGAGTGTGGCGTTCCTTTCTGCCAGAACGGAGCCATGTTAGCCGGCATGGCTTCCGGCTGTCCGTTGCATAATCTGGTACCGGAAACCAATGATCTGGTATACAGCGGCAACTGGAAACAGGCCTATGAAAGACTTACAAAAACACACAGTTTCCCGGAGTTTACCAGCCGTGTCTGCCCTGCACTCTGCGAGGCGGCATGTACCTGTAATCTGAACGGAAAATCGGTATCTACAAAGGAAAATGAGCGCGCGATCATCGAACACGCATACGAGATGGGCTGGGTACAGCCACAGATCCCGAAAGTTCGCACCGGAAAGAAAGTGGCAGTTGTGGGAAGTGGTCCTTCCGGACTGGCAGCTGCGCAGCAGTTAAACCGCAGAGGACACAGTGTGACCGTTTTCGAACGCCATGACCGGATCGGTGGACTGCTCCGTTATGGTATTCCTAACATGAAGCTGGATAAAAAGATTCTGGACCGCAGAATTGAACTGATGAAAGCGGAAGGCGTGGAATTTAAGACCGGCGTGGATGTGGGAAAAGACATTACCGCAGAAGAACTGAAAAAACAGTTTGACCGGGTGATCCTGGCCTGCGGAGCTTCCAATCCGCGAGACATCCAGGTACCGGGAAGAGAGAGCGGTAACATTTTCTTCGCGGTAGAATATCTGTCTTCTGTAACCAAGAGTCTGCTGGATTCCGGATTTGCGGATGGCAAGGCTATTTCAGCAAAAGGAAAACATGTACTGGTCATCGGTGGCGGTGATACCGGTAACGACTGCGTGGGAACGGCGATCCGTCTGGGTGCGAAATCCGTCACTCAGCTGGAGATGATGCCGAAACCATCTGAGGAGAGACTTCCATCCAACCCATGGCCACAGTGGCCGCGGGTACTGAAAACCGATTACGGCCAGGAAGAAGCCATCGCAGTCTTCGGACACGATCCGCGAATCTATAAAACAACGGTAAAAGAATTCCAGAAAGACAAAAACGGCAACGTAAAGAAAGCCGTCATCGTCAGCCTGGAGCCGAAAAAAGATGAAAAGAGCGGACGCATGATGATGGTTCCGATCGAGGGAAGCGAGAAAGTCATTGACGCACAGCTGGTACTGATCGCAGCCGGTTTCCTGGGAAGCCAGAAATACGTCACCGACGCTTTCAAGACCGACCTGAACCCGAGAACCAATGTCCTGACTAAACCGGACGAGTACGAAACCAGCGTTCCGGGTGTTTTCACCGCCGGTGACATGCACCGCGGTCAGTCACTGGTTGTATGGGCTATCCGGGAAGGAAGAGAGGCAGCGAAAGCCGTGGATCGATCCCTGATGGGATATACAAACCTGTAAAATTTTTAATGAAGTATTGACAAGAGAAAGTCCGATTGCTATAATACGGAACATAAAAGGCAAGGGCGTCTTATCCGGAGGGGAAACTCTGGATGAGGTCGCCCTTTTTGAGTTGTGAAAAACGTAACTGTTCAGCAGACAGTAACGTGAAACTGCCGAACAGCTGCAATAGCATCCTTTGGAGTGACAGAACGTAACTGATAATATATGCGTAAGAAAAAGGAGAACAATATGGAGAATTATAGTAAATCGGAGATTCTGCAGATGGTGGAGGAAGAAGATGTAGAATTCATCCGCCTGCAGTTTACAGATATGTTTGGAGTATTAAAAAATGTGGCAATCCCGAGCAGCAGATTGATCAAAGCTATGGAAAACCGTTGTACCATCGATACCGCATCCCTGGATGGATTTACCGGTGGGGAAGAATGTGATCTGTATCTGAAACCGGATCTGAGCACGTTTTCCATTCTGCCATGGAGACCCCAGCAGGGGAAGGTTGCTCGTTTTCTCTGTGATGTGTGCAGAGAAGATGGCACAGAGATTGAGGACAGTCCGAGATCTATTTTAAAAAGAGTAGTAAAAAAGGCACAGGAAAAAGGGTACACACTGAAGGTCAATCCGGAGTGCGAATTCTTCCTGTTTCATACCGATGACAATGGAATGCCAACCACTCTGACGCATGAAAAGGCCGGTTATCTGGATACTTCCCCTATTGATCTGGGAGAAAATACGAGAAGAGATATCATTCTTACATTAGAAGAGATGGGATATGAGATCGATTCCTCCCATCATGAGATTTCTCCGGCACAGCATGAAATTGATTTTACTTATGAAAATGCGATGGCCACTGCAGATAAGATCATGACTTTTAAGATGGCAGTCCGTACAATTGCAAAACGTTACGGTCTCCATGCAACTTTTATGCCGAAACCACGGGCAGAAGTTAATGGTTCCGGCATGCATCTGAACATGCGGCTGTTGAAAGACGGAAAGAATATATTCAAAGGTGAGGATGGAGCATTAAGTGCAGAAGGTGAAGCATTTCTTGCGGGTATCCTGTATCATATACAGGGTATGACTGCGGTAATGAATCCACTGGTGAATTCTTATAAACGGCTGGTTCCCGGATTCGAGGCACCTTCAGAAGTGACCTGGTCAAGAACACAGAGAAATGCACTGGTCCATGTGAGAAAAGAACGTGGTGGAGAAGTGAATCTGGAACTTCGCAGTCCGGATTCCGCATCCAATCCGTATCTGGTATTTGCCCTGTGTCTGGCTGCAGGTATGGAAGGGATTGAAAAAGAGATGCGGGTTCCGGAAGAACTTACCCAGGATATCCGGAAAATGAATGAAGAAGAGAAAAACCTTCTTGGAATCCAGATGTTACCGGAAAATCTTGGGGAGGCCATCAAAGCCATGGGACAGGATACTCTTGTTTCAAAGGTTCTGGGAGAAACATACCGGAAAGGATATATGAAAGCCAAACGGAAAGAGTGGAAAGACTATCTGGAGCAGGTTTCCGAATGGGAACTGAACCGATATCTTTATCGTGTATAGATAAGGGAGGCAGCTGATGAGTGTGGTGGTAATCGTCTTACCAAAGCTGGAAGACGCAAAGAAAATCCGTAAGATCCTGATGGGACATGGATTTCCTCAGGTATTTGCTTACGCTACCGCTTCCGCTGCTCTTTCGGAGATCAGGGAACATGAGTCGGGAATGGTGATCAGCGGGTATCATCTGAAAGATATGTATTATACGGAACTCGCCGACAGCCTTCCCCCTCACTTCGAACTGGTACTTCTGGGCTCTGCCAGTACTGTCAGTGCGGCAGACACCGGAATCTTATCTCTTACCACACCGTTAAAGGTCTACGATCTGGTGAATACCGCGGAGATGGTACTGCACCAGATGGAACGGATGGCAAAGAAAGCCAGAAAACCGAAACGGCGCAGTGAACGGGAAGAAAACTATATAAAAAATGCGAAAGCACTTTTAATGGAACGAAACCATCTGACAGAAGAGGAGGCCCATCGGTATATTCAGAAAAGCAGTATGGACAATGGAACCAACATGGTAGAGACCGCACAGATGATTCTGACCTTACTGTTTGAAGAAGGCTGACGGGAAATTGCATGAAAAGGAGAATGTGATATGGAATTCATTACAGGATTAAAACAACAGGAAGAAGCAGAATTAGAAGATCTGCTCAAAGCAGAAGAAGGAACCACGATCATCCTGGAAGGCGCGGTACACAGCGTCCGCGACATGGGTGAGATCGCATTTGTAATTTTAAGAAAAAAAGAAGGTCTGATCCAGACCGTATGGGAAGAAGGAAAGACAGATCTGGAACTCTCCGAGATCCGCGAAGGTGATTACATCCATGTGACCGGTCAGGTCAAAGATGAAGAACGCGCACCGCACGGGAAAGAAGTACGGCTGTCAACGATCAGCCACCTGTCTCATGTGTCCTGTCCATTGCCACTTCCCATTGACAAATGGAAATTAAACACTTCTCTGGAAGCAAAATTAGACCGTCGATCTCTTTCTTTGAGAAATATCAGAGAACGGGCAAGATTCCGTATTCAGGAAGGAATCGTTCGAGGCTTCCGTGATTTCCTCTATGAGCAGGGATTTACCGAGATCCACACACCAAAGATCGGTGCCAAGAGTGCTGAGGGTGGCGCAAACATGTTCCGGCTTTCTTATTTTCACCGTCCGGCGGTTCTGCAGCAGAGTCCGCAGTTATATAAACAGATGATGGTCGGTGTCTTCGACCGTGTCTTTGAAACCGGTCCGGTGTTCCGCGCAGAAAAACATAACACCAGAAGACATCTGAACGAATACACCAGCCTGGACTTTGAGATGGGATATATCCACAGTTTTCTTGATATCTGTGCGATGGAAACCGGCTTCCTGCAGTATACGATGAACCTGTTGGAAAAGGAGTACAGCAAAGAGTTGAAACTTCTGGACATCACACTGCCGGATGTGGGAAAAATCCCGTATGTCCGCTTTGATGAAGCGAAACGTCTGGTTTCCGAAAAATACAACAGAAAGATCAGAAACCCCTTCGACCTGGAACCGGAAGAAGAGGAACTGATCGGAAAATATTTCAAAGAAGAATACGATGCGGATTTCGTATTTGTCACACACTATCCGAGCAAAAAACGTCCGTTTTATGCGATGGATGACCCGGAAGATACCCGTTATACCTTAAGTTTTGACCTTCTGTATCATGGCCTTGAGATCACCACCGGTGGACAGCGTATTCACGACCTGTCGATGCTGGAAGAAAAGATCGAGGCAAAAGGCATGACAGAGGAAGGACTGGAACAGTATCTGGATGCGTTTCGCTTCGGTATGCCGCCGCACGGTGGACTGGGTATCGGTCTGGAACGACTGACGATGCAGTTACTGGGAGAAGATAATGTAAGAGAAGCCTGCTTGTTCCCGAGAGATATGAGCAGACTGGAGCCGTAGGACGGCAGAAAGGAGTCAGGGAATGAGCGAGAGAAAAATAGATGAAGCAACCATGGATAACGTAGAGATCCTGGCAAAACTGGCACTGACGCCACAAGAGAGACAAAAAGCCATGGATGAGATGGAAAAAATACTGACCTATGTGGAAAAGTTAAATGAACTGGATACGGATCAGGCAGAACCACTGGTACACATCTTACCGAATGTCAATGTATTCCGGGAAGATGAAGTGACCAACGGGGATGGAAGAAAGGATTCACTGGCCAACGCACCAAAGGCCAAGGAAGACCAGTACATCGTACCAAAGACCGTATAGCAGGAGGAAAAAGCAATGGAAGAAATCTTACAGATGTCTGCGCTGGAACTGTCAAAACAGATCCGGCACGGCTCCGTCAGTGTAAAAGAAGCAGTGGAAGCCTGCAAAAAACAGATACAAAAGTCAGAGTTCCAGGTACATGCCTATGTTTCCATGGATGAAAAGATTCTGGCTCATCGGATCAAAGAAGTAGAAGAAGGAATCAAAAGCGGCAGATACACCGGTCCGCTGGCAGGTGTACCGGTTGCCGTGAAAGATAATATCTGTACCAGAGGACAGAAAACCACCTGTTCTTCAAAAATGCTTGAAAACTTTGTGCCGACCTATGATGCACAGGCAGTGAAGCAGTTAGAAGATGCCGGAATGGTTATCCTCGGAAAAACCAATATGGATGAATTCGCCATGGGAAGTACGACAGAGACTTCCGCATTCGGCGTTACCAGAAATCCCTGGAATCCGGAGCATGTACCGGGTGGCTCTTCCGGCGGTTCCTGCGCAGCTGTGGCAGCGGGAGAAGCGGTGATGGCACTCGGTTCCGATACCGGTGGTTCCATCCGTCAGCCGGCAGCTTACTGTGGCGTGACCGGATTGAAACCGAGCTACGGAAGAGTATCCCGTTATGGACTGATCGCTTACGCATCCTCTCTGGATCAGATCGGACCGATTGGTAAAAATGTAAAAGACTGTGCAGCCCTTTTTGAGATCATCGCAGGACATGACAGCAAAGACAGCACCAGCGCCGATGTACCGGTGGAATCTTATGATAGCCTGGTATCCGGCGGATTAAGCGGTATGCGTATCGGTATTCCGAAAGAATATCTGGCAGAAGGTTGCGACGAAGAGGTGAAAAAGGCACTGGCAGATGCCGTTCATACCTTGAGTAAAAACGGTGCTGTAGTAGAATTCTTCTCCCTCGGAATGGTGGATTATGTAATTCCGGCATATTATATCATTGCCTGCGCGGAAGCAAGCTCCAACCTGGAGCGTTTCGACGGTGTAAAATACGGCTACCGTACCCCGGATGCGACAGAACTGCATGAAATGTACAAAAAGAGCCGTGCAGAAGGCTTCGGTGAGGAAGTAAAACGAAGAATCCTTCTGGGATCTTTCGTACTGAGCGCCGGTTACTACGACGCCTATTATATGAAAGCACTGCGCGCAAAGGGTCTGATCAAGAAAGAATTCGACAAAGCATTCCAGAAATATGATTGTATCCTGGCTCCGGCTTCTCCGACTACTGCCCCGAAGATCGGCACCAGTTTAAGTGATCCGCTGCAGATGTACCTGAGCGATATCTACACTGTGGCCGTGAACCTGGCTGGTCTTCCGGCCGTCAGCCTTCCGTGCGGTATGGACAGCAAGGGACTGCCGATCGGTATGCAGCTGATTGGTGACTGCTTCCAGGAAAAGAAGATACTCCGGGCAGCAGCCGCTTACGAACAGCTGCGGGGAGAATTTTCCAAAGCCTGGGCAAAGGAGGAAAAATAAATGGCAAAACAGTATGAAACCGTGATCGGTCTGGAAGTTCACGTAGAACTTGCCACGGCAACGAAAATCTTTTGCGGATGCTCCACAAAGTTTGGTGCAGCACCGAATACCCATACCTGCCCGGTTTGTACCGGTATGCCAGGATCCCTCCCGGTATTGAACAAAAAAGTAGTGGAATATGCACTGGCACTTGGCATGGCAGCAAACTGTGAGATCAACCGGTACTGCCGGTTCGACCGGAAGAACTATTTCTACCCGGACAACCCGCAAAACTACCAGATTTCCCAGTTATACCTGCCGATCTGCCACGACGGACATCTCGAGATCACGACAGAAAGCGGCAAGAAAACCATCCGGATCCACGAGATGCATATGGAAGAGGATGCCGGGAAGCTGATCCATGATGAATGGGAAGACTGCTCTCTGGTAGACTATAACCGAAGCGGTGTCCCGCTGATCGAGATCGTATCCGAGCCGGATATGCGTACCGCAGAAGAAGTTATCGCCTATCTGGAAAAACTGCGTATGATCTGTCAGTATCTTGGTATTTCCGACTGTAAACTGCAGGAAGGTTCCATGCGTGCCGACGTCAACCTCTCTGTAAGAGAAGTCGGAAGTGACCATATGGGAACCCGTACCGAGATGAAGAACCTGAACTCTTTCAAAGCGATCACACACGCGATCGAGGGCGAGAGAGAACGTCAGATCGAACTGCTGGAAGAAGGAAAAGAAGTCATTCAGGAAACCCGCCGCTGGGACGACAACAAAGAATCTTCCCATGCGATGCGTTCCAAGGAAGATGCAAAAGACTACCGTTACTTCCCGGACCCGGATCTGCAACCGATGCAGATCCCGACCGAATGGATGGAACAGATCCGAAGCCGTCAGCCGGAATTTCAGGAAGAACGCGCAGCCCGATACGAAGAACAGTATGGTCTTCCGGCATATGATGCCTCTATTCTGACGCAGACCAAACATATGGCAGATATGTTTGAACAGACCGCCGATCTGTGCGGAAACCCGAAAAAGGCAGCCAACTGGCTGATGGGAGAGGGACTGCGGCTGCTGAAAGAAAAAGGAATGGAAGCCGAAGATATGGATTTTACCCCGAAACACCTGGCAGACCTGATCCGGGCGGTCGAAGGAGGAAAGATTAACCAGGCCAACGCCAAGAAAGTATTTGCGAAAATTCTCGAAGACGATGTGGAACCACTGGCATACATGGAAAAAGAAGGACTTCTGATGGTATCTGACAGCGGCGCCATCGAAGGAGCCGTTGACCAGGTACTTGCGGAGAATCCGAAGACCGTGGAAGAATTCCACAGTGGAAAAGAAAAAGTCCTTGGTTTCCTGGTTGGTCAGGTCATGAAAAAGATGCGTGGAAAAGCAGATCCGGGAATGGTCAACGAACTGCTTCGGAAGAAACTTTAAATCCATAGATCAGGAATCGTGTTTGAAAAAATATTTATTCGATTTGTAATATATTTGCGGAAAAATTTTTCAAACACGCTCTAATATAGAACCATAAAGAAAAATGCGTAAGGAAAGGAAACCAATATCATGCCAAAATTAAATGAAAACTATCTGCAGTTGAAAGACAGCTATCTCTTCTCAGAGATCGCACACCGTACAGCAGCCTACACCGAGAAACATCCGGACAAACCGGTAATCCGTCTGGGTATCGGTGATGTTACCCGTCCATTGTGCGAATGCGCCATCAAAGCTCTTCATGAAAGTGTTGATGAGATGGGACAGGCAGCGACTTTCAAAGGTTACGGCCCGGAACAGGGATATGCCAAGACCAGAGATGCCATCGCCGCTTATTATAAAAGAAATGGTGTAGATGTGGATGCAGATGCGATCTTTATCTCTGACGGAGCCAAAAGCGATACCGGAAACATCACTGAGCTTTTCGGTCACGACAATGTGATCCTGATCCCGGATCCGGTCTACCCGGTATATGTGGATTCCAATACCATGTGCGGAAATAAAGTGACGTATATCAGCGGTAATGCAGATAACGATTTCCTTCCGATGCCGGACCACAGCCAGCATGTAGATGTCATCTACATCTGCTCCCCGAACAACCCTACCGGAGCATGCTATAACTATGAACAACTGAAAGAATGGGTAGACTACGCACTGGAAAACGAAGCCGTGATCCTGTACGATTCCGCATATGAAGCCTTCATCTCCGATCCGGAACTGCCAAGAAGCATCTATGCTATTGAAGGGGCCAGAAAATGCGCTATCGAGTTCTGCTCCCTGTCCAAAACCGCCGGTTTCACCGGAACCCGCTGCGGCTACACCGTAGTTCCGAAAGAACTGGTATTTACCTCCTCCGACGGAAGAGAAATGTCCCTGAACGCAATGTGGAATCGCCGTCAGAGCACAAAATATAACGGAACCTCCTACATCGTACAGAACGCGGCAGCAGCTATATTCTCAGAAGAAGGAATCAAAGAATGCCAGGAAAACCTGAACTACTACAAAAATAACGCCAAAGTCATCGCAGACACACTGACCGAACTGCAGATCCCGTTCTACGGCGGCATCCACTCCCCATACATCTGGTTCGAGTGCCCGAACGGCATGGACTCCTGGACCTGCTTCGACTACTTACTCGAAAACATCCAGGTAGTAGGAACTCCAGGCGCCGGCTTCGGCGAAAACGGCAAAAACTACTTCCGCCTGACCTCCTTCGGAACCTACGAATCCACTGTAGAAGCCATGAACCGCTTTAAAAAACTCTTCGCGAAATAAACCAACCTAAAGAGCAGAGGGGTGGAAGAGGAAAAGCAGAAACAGATTCTTGCAATAAAAGCTATCAGAAATTTTGTTTCTGAGGGAAATTGTAGAAGGATGGGATCGGTTGTTATGTATCAATCAATTAGTAGTTGTAAAAAAAGAAAATAAAAACATAGAAAATATAAAAATAATCTAAGCCTTATCACCTGAGATTAAAAAAGTACAACATTCTACACTTACAATCACCTTGAAGGAACATACAACCGTAGCATCCAGTCTCATCCAAAACCCAGTAGAGGAAGACGGAACGGGCAGGGGAAAGCGAAGGGACACTTTGTGGGCGCTTAGAGCAAGCTTTGAGATCCAGCATTTACGCAGACTTTCGCGAGGGTCAGCTGACCCTCGTGAACATAGTCGGAGTTAATGCTTAGATCAAAGTTGCTCTGCCCACGTCCCTCGCTTCCCCTGCCCGTTCCGTCTTCCTCTGCGTCCGCCTTGTATGTGTCCGCCTTGCCCGTTCCGTCTTCCTCTGCGTCCGTCTTGTATACAACTTTTCTCTTCATCCGTTTGCACAATACCCATTTACACCACTACGTTACCATGCTATAATTAACCGAAAAACATAAAAATTAAAACCAACATGAAAGGGGAAACAAACATGTCAGGAACAATCTGGGCCTTAGTCCCGCCCATCGTGGCGATCGCTCTGGCCTTATGGACCAAAGAAGTCTATTTATCACTACTCATCGGAATTCTGTCGGGAGCGCTGCTCTTTACAAAATTCCACATCCTTGCCGCCACCCAGACCATGATAGAAGTCATGAACTGGAAAATCGGTGACAACGTGAACATTCTGCTCTTCCTGGTATTCCTTGGAATCATCGTAGCCCTGATCACAAAATCAGGCGCTTCTCAATCCTATGGAGACTGGGCATCCAGAAAAATCAAATCCCAGAGAGGTGCACTGTTCTCAACCATGCTCCTCGGCGTAGTCATCTTTGTGGACGACTACTTCAACTGCCTGACCGTGGGAACTGTTATGCGCCCGGTCACAGACAAATACAAAGTAAGCCGCGCAAAACTGGCTTACATCATCGACGCCACAGCAGCACCGGTCTGTATCATCGCACCGATCTCAAGCTGGGCGGCAGCAGTAGGATCCTCCCTGCCGGATGACTGCGCAATCGACGGATTTTCCTTATTTTTAAGAACCATTCCGTTCAATCTGTATGCGATCCTGACCATCATTTTCATGGTCATCCTGATCGGTAAAAACTTCGATTACAGTGCGATGGCAAAATACCATGCAGACCTGGTAGGAAAAAAAGAAGAAACCGCAGACGGAGACGAAGAAATCAAAATCATCGGTAACGGAAAAGTTATCGACCTGATCCTGCCGATCATCGTACTGATCGTTCTTTGTATCAGCGCGATGCTGTATACCGGCGGTATCCTTGACGGTGTAGGAGTAGCCGCAGCATTTGCAGACTGCGATTCCTCATTGAGTCTGGTACTCGGATCCTTCTTTACCCTGGTATTTATCTTCTTCTTCTACCTGCTTCGCAAGATTATTACATTCAGCCAGTTCTGCGAAAGCTTTGTACAGGGATTCAAAGCCATGACACCGGCGATTATGATCTTGGCACTGGCATGGACACTGTCCGGTATCTGCTCTTCAGATTACCTGGCACTTGGAAACTTCGTAGGAAATGTGGTAAGCGGAAACGCTGTCATCGGTGTACTGCTTCCGGCACTGTTCTTCGCAGTAGCGATCGGACTTTCCTTCTCCACAGGAACATCCTGGGGAACTTTCGGTATCATGATCCCGATCGTAACAGCCGTGATCAATACCAACAACGTGTCCTTACTGGCACTGAACGTGGCAGCCGTACTGGCTGGTGCTGTATGCGGAGATCATATTTCTCCGATCTCAGATACCACCATCCTGGCATCCGCAGGTGCACAGTGTAACCATATTAATCATGTGTCCACACAGATTCCGTATGCTATGACGGTAGCAGGCTGCTGCCTGGCCGGATATCTGGTCGGCGGATTCACCGGAAACGGCTGGCTGGCTCTGATCGTAGGACTGGTGCTGGAACTGATCGTACTGGCAATGCTGATCAAAAAATGTGGAAAAGTAAATCTGGAGTAAACGACATATGAATAACAACCAGAATCAAAATCGATCCACCGGACCGATTATTGATATACAAGGCAACGAGACAACCGGGCGCATGATGCGTCCGGTTGCTTATATAAAAAGTGATTTTACAAGCAAATTCGGAATCCCCAGGCAGAGCGGTCTGACAGACCTTGAAGCCGAGATCCATTTTTATCCGGAATATCAGAACCCGGAGGCTGTGAGAGGACTGGAAGAATACTCCCACCTCTGGCTGATCTGGGAATTTTCCCGGTCCATCCGAAAAGAATGGTCCCCAACCGTGCGTCCGCCAAAACTGGGAGGAAACACAAGAGTCGGCGTCTTTGCCACCCGATCCCCGTTTCGCCCCAATCCGATCGGACTTTCCAGTGTGCAACTGATAGACATTGTTCTGGATCCTCACGAAGGCCCGGTCATTCATATCCAGGGCGCTGATCTTCTGGACGGAACCCCGATCTACGACATCAAACCCTACATCCCCTATGCCGACAGCCACCCGGAAGCCCGGGGAAGCTTCGCAACTGCTCATCGCGACGACCACCTTCAGGTACAATTCCCGCCGGAACTCCTGAACAAAGTTCCGCAATCAAAACAAAAACCCCTGATCCAGATCCTGTCTCTGGATCCCCGCCCCGCCTATCAGCAGAATCCCGAAAGAATCTACGGATTCCCCTTCGCCGGTCTGGAAATCAAGTTCCGCGTAGAAGAAGAAATCCTGTATGTATGCGAGGTAAATGAAGGAGAAAAAAAATAATGGAAGAAATCATCAGAAACTATTTTGCCTGCTGGCTGAACAAAGACGCGAAACCCCTGACCGATATATTTGCAGACAACATCATCTACAGCGAATGTTACGGTCCGGAATATCGGGGAATCCGGCAGATCCAACAGTGGTTCCACGACTGGAACCAAAAAGGAACTGTAGAAAAATGGAACATCAAACAAATCTACATCTGCCAGAACACAGTAATCGTCGAGTGGTATTTCCAGTGCGACTACTGTAACACTCCGGGAGCCTTTGACGGTGTAACCATCGCACAGTTCGATGAAAACAAAAAAATATACAATCTCAAAGAATTTGAGTCCAAATGCGAACACGAATATCCATACGGAATAACCCAGAATAACTTTTAAAATAAGATTAAGATTTGTTCAGAAATGAATCAGAAAAGAGAGATAAACAATAGTTATCATTCGCAATCACACCTGAAAATCAGCCAAGCGTCAGAAGTGGAAGGGCGGACACGGCGGAACAGACAGCCTTTTGCTGGTGCTTTTAGCAAAGATGAGATCCAGTCCTTAGAAGAACTTGACAGTGAGCGGCTCTCCGCGAACTGGCATTATAGTTCTTCTTAGGACTTAGCTCGGATTTGCGTTACCAGCGGCTGTCTGTCCCGCCGTGTCCGCCTTTCCACTTCGTCCGTTTGGTCTACTTCGTCCGTTTTGAACACTCCTCTTGCTTTCCGATAAGAAACCAGTATAATAAAAGAAGCAAAACAAAAAAGGAGATTCCTATGAAAAAACTACAACGCATCCTGGCTATCCTCGGCGTAGTCCTCTTGCTGGCTCTCTACGCCTCCACTATGATCTTTGCCCTCTCAGGAAGTGAAAACTCCCTTGGCTGGTTCAAAGCCTCTATTGCAGCAACGATCATCGTCCCGGTATTATTGTATGCCTACATGATGATCTACCGTTATCTGAAAAACCGAAACAAATAAAGTAAAAAATAAAACACAGAAAAGAGGAAAGGGAAACATGATAAAAAATATTGTTTTTGACGTCGGGCAGGTTCTGATGTCTTACACTCCGGAAAACTATCTGAAGAACCTTGGATTTTCAGAAAAAACAGTACAGACTCTGCGTAAGGCGATCTTTGAAAGTACGCTGTGGGAAGCAGGCGACCGCGGGATAATTTCAACGGAAGAAATCTGGGAAGGCTTTCGGAAAAATGCACCGGGATTAAAAAAAGAAGTGCAGACGGTATATGATAATCTTGGTGACGTGGTGGAACTGATGCCATACGCTGAAGATTGGGTAAAAACCCTGAAAGAACAGGGATACCATCTGTATATTCTGTCGAACTATGCGGAACATACGTATCAGCTGTCCAGCCACAAGATGAAATTTCTGCCCTACATGGACGGAACATTGTTTTCTTATGTTTATAAAATGGCAAAACCGGATCGAGAGATTTATGAAAAACTCTGCACGATGTATCAACTCAATCCCAGGGAAACCGTATTCTTTGATGACCGGGAAGACAACATCGCAGGAGCCGGAGCCTGTGGGATCCACGGCATTCTGTTTCAGAACCATGAACAGGCAAAAAAAGACCTGGAAACGTTGCTGAAAAGAGAAAACGGAAAGTAAAATGAAATAACATAACATGTATTTCATAAAGATATTCCTTCAGCTTACATAACAAAAATTTTAGAAAAAATTCAGATGCCGATCCTTGTAATACTCAGGAAAGTAGTATACAGTAAACATGTTGACAAAACGACATCTGGAATAAAGATGTCGAATACCGGAAAAATTAAAAAAGCGGGCAGATGGAAAGGCGGGAAACAATATCATGTTAGATTATAAAATCATGTATGTCAGTCACACGGGAAACACCCAGCGGCTGGCAGTTTGTATTTATCAGAGTTTACAACAGCTTGGTAACGGAGATATCGAGGAAATCAACTGCAATACGGAACCTGGGAAAAGCCATCTTTTGTATGTGGGATTTTGTGTGGAAAAAGGAGACTGCCCCATCGAAGTGCAGGAACTTCTGAAAAAAGTACATAACAGTCAGATCGCACTGTTTGGAACCTGCGGATTCGGGCAGAGTCAGGAATACTATGACAGAATTGTGGAAAATGTAAAACAGTGGATTCCGAAAGACAACAGCTGTCTGGGGGCTTTTCTCTGCATGGGAAAGATGCCGATGCAGGTACGAAAACGTTATGAAGTCATGGAAGAGAATCCGGAGCAGAGAGAAAAAGCACAGATGCTGATCCGAAACTTTGATAAAGCGTTGCTGCACCCGGACGATGCAGATATACAGAATGCAGTTGCATTTGCCAGGGAAGCATGGGAAAAAGCAGAAAGCTGCACAGATATGTGAGAAAGAGCTGAGAATGTGGTGACAGTAAAAAAAGAACGGGGAGAAAACAATGAATAACTGGAGAGACAAACTATATCGATTTATGCAGGGCAGGTACGGAAGAATAGATGAACTGGGAAGATTTCTGATGTATCTGCTGTTCGGACTTCTGCTCGTATCCTTCTTTGTGAGAAGTTCAATCTTTTCCCTGCTGATTCTGCTCGTATTGATCTATGATTACTATCGTATTCTTTCCAAAGATATCTCTGCGAGATACCAGGAAAATCAGCATTATATCCAGGCACGTGAAAAAGTAAGAACAAAATGGAACAAACTGACCGGAAGTCACAGAGACAGCACCCATCGAATTTACAAATGTCCGACCTGCGGACAAAAAGTCCGGGTACCAAAAGGAAAAGGAAAAATATCGATTCACTGTCCAAATTGCAACTGTAATTTTATCAAACGCACCTGATTAATTTTATGAAGTGGATGAACAGATCATAAACAGACAAACAAAGAAAAGAGGTGAGGAAGGATGTTTGGCTACGTTACAACCAATATGGAAGAAATGAAGATCAAAGACTACCGGATCTATCATGGATTTTACTGCGGAGTCTGCCAGGATCTAAAAGAAGGTCACGGACAAACTTCCAGGGTTACTCTGACGTATGATGTGACCTTTCTCGGAATTTTGCTGACCGGCCTGTATGAGACGGAAACAAAGCGGGAAGAGCACTTCTGTGCCATGCATCCGTTCAAAAAGCATCTCTGTCTGAGAAACCAGTGGACTGCCTATGCGGCGGATATGAATGTACTGTTGAGTTATTATAATCTGTTAGACGACTGGGAGGACGAGAAAAAACCGGTTCCTCTTATACTTGCATCAGCATTAAAAAAAGACGTAAAACGTTTAAAGGAAAAATATCCGCGGCAGGCGAGAGCAATCGAAACCTATCTGCAAAAGCTGAAAGCATGTGAGCAGGAAGCAAGTACGGATCTTGACAGGGCAGCAGCAGATACGGGAGAGATGCTTGGTGAAATCTATGTCTGGAAAGAAGATGTCTGGGCAGATACAATGCGAAAGATCGGTTGTGCCATGGGAAGATTCATCTACCGGATGGATGCCTATGAGGATATTGAAAAAGACAGAAAAAAAGGAAACTATAACCCATGGAAGCCGATCGCACAGGAAAAAGACTTTGGTGACCGGGCCAGACAGATTCTGATGATGGAAGCGGCTGAAGCTTCCCGCCAATTTGAAAAACTTCCGATCATAGAATATGTGGACATTTTGCGAAATATATTGTATTCTGGTATCTGGACAAAATATGACAGAATAAAGTCCCGGGAAAAAGAGACGAGGAGAAAATAAGGAATGTTGGATCCATACAGCGTCCTTGGTGTATCGCGAGATGCAAGCATGGACGAAATCAAAAAAGCATACCGGAAGCTAAGCAGAAAATATCATCCGGATGCGAATATCAATAATCCCAATAAAGAGCAGGCGGAAGAGATGTTCAAACAGGTACAGCAGGCTTATGATCAGATCGTGAGGGAACGGGAACAGGGAACTTCTCAAAACTCCTGGTACGGTGGTTATCAGTCCGGAGGGTATCAGACACAGGATGATCAGCGTTCCATGGAGATGCGTGCGGCGGCGAACTACATCAATGCCGGTCATTACCGGGAGGCTTTAAATGTCCTGGAAAGGATGCAGGAAAAAAATGGAGAATGGTATTATTATCATGCCATTGCAAGTGCCGGAGCGGGAAATACAGCAAGTGCTATGGAGGATGCCAGAACAGCGATGGAGATGGAACCGGGCAACCTGATGTATCAGAGACTTTATCAGCAGCTGCAGTCTCAGGGACAGTGGTATCAGAATATGAGTACCGGATACGGCTATCAGAAACCGGGAGAAGGTATGGGAAACTGGTGCTGCCAGTGCCTGTGCATGAATATGCTCTGTCCGGGCTGTTGTTGTATGCCCTGTTAGTATTTTGGTAACTATTCAGTAGCCACTGTCCCGCGAGGTGTTTTGACATGAATATGTCAAAATCCCGAGACATACAAGCCAAAATGCCATCACCGAAGGTTTAAATGCATTTTGGCTCGTAACTGTGAAGGTACTGAACAGTTACGTATTTTGTAAAAATCTATATGAGGGAGAAAGATGAATGAAGGAACGAGAAAAATTAAAGTCGCGTATGGGATTTATCCTGATATCTGCCGGATGTGCCATCGGAATCGGTAATGTCTGGAAATTTCCTTATATTGCAGGAAAAGGCGGCGGCGGTGCGTTTGTACTGTGTTACCTGATCTTTCTGGTGATTCTGGGACTGCCGGTTATGACTATGGAGTTTGCCGTTGGCAGAGCCAGCCAGAAAAGTCCGGTAAAAGCTTATCAGGCATTGGAAAAACCGGGGCAGAAATGGCATATTCACGGCTACATCACCGTGATTGGCTGTTATCTGCTGATGATGTTTTATACAACTGTATCAGGATGGATGCTGCACTATTTTTATCTGACAGCAACCGGTAAGTTTGCAGGACTTGATGCAGATCAGGTCGGCGGAGTATTTAATGAGATGTTGTCGCAGCCGCTTGTTATGGCGTTCTGGATGATCGTTGTAGTGGCCATTGGTATCTTTGTATGTTCCAGAGGGCTGCAGAATGGTCTGGAGAAAATCACAAAAGTAATGATGATTGCACTGCTTGCCATCATGGTAGTGCTGGCGATCAACAGTATCATGATGGACGGAGCGGCAGAAGGTCTGAAGTTTTATCTGATTCCGGACTTTGGAAGAATGAAAGAACTGGGCATCGGCTATACCATTGTAACGGCGATGAATCAGGCATTCTTTACCCTGAGCCTTGGTATCGGAGCCATGGCAATCTTCGGAAGCTATATCGGAAAGGAAAGATCACTGCTTGGGGAATCTGCAAATATTGCGATTCTGGATACATTTGTGGCAATCGTATCCGGTCTGATCATTTTTCCGGCATGCTTTACCTTCGGAGTAAGTCCGACATCCGGACCGAGCCTGATCTTTATCACCCTGCCGAATATCTTCAACCATATTCCGATGGGAAGACTGTGGGGAAGTTTGTTCTTTATTTTTATGACCTTTGCGGCATTCTCTACAGTACTGGCAGTTTTTGAAAATATTATATCCTGTGTGATGGAACTGACCGGATGGAGCAGAAAAAAGAGCAGTCTTGTGAATCTGTTTGGGATTATCCTCTTGTCATTGCCATGTGTTCTGGGATATAATGTATGGAGCTGGGATGGATTTTCCATCTTTGGCGGTGCAGTATTAGACCTGGAAGATTTTCTGGTAAGTAACATTTTACTGCCATTGGGATCTCTGGTATATCTGCTGTTTTGTACCAGCCGTTACGGATGGGGCTGGAAAAACTTCAAAGCAGAAGCCAACACAGGAAAAGGTTTCAAGATGCAGGAGTGGATGCGTGTGTATCTGTCTTACATCCTGCCGCTGATGATCTTATTTATCTTTGGTTATGGCATCTATGACAAATTCTTTGCTTAAAACAAACAGAGGTATTAGCGAATAGATGTGAAGGAAACCCCTTAGTAACGGAACAAAAGGAACGTTACTAAGGGGTTTTTTTCAGTTGCCAAGCATACGACAAAAAGGTCCGGTGGACCTTTTTTAGTGTCACGAGACAGAAAAAATATATGACGCAAAGACGAGGAGGTGATGCGGGATGCAGAGTGTGGAGATGATTCCATTCGGACTTCTGGCAGGATTTGTCGATGACAAAGAAGTGAGGATCACGGAGATTTCCACAGAAAGCTTTTGCTTTCGGGTAAGAGAACAGGTGGAAAGACCGCGGCATATACGGATCGGATTCTATGATTTATCTGAAAGCATGTACCGGGAAGTGGAGTTAGAAAGTTATCATTTCATGGAAAAAAGGCAGGAGCAGTGGTATGTAAATTATACCGTCAAGGTGTTCCAGCAAGATTATGCACAGGCAGTACAGAAACTTTTCCGGAAATACACCGGATATATCCGGGCACGGCTTGAGGGAACGGACGGAGAGATGGCGCAGATCGTCTGCAACTATCCGGCGGATCAGGACGAGATCCATGCGGAGAGCATGGAAGAGCAGAAAGCCATCTGGTTTTCCGGTGCACGGATCCAGCCGGTGGTACGGGGCATGGAACTCGCTCTGGAACTTGACCGGAACACATGGTATAACCTGTATGAGCGAAATCCAATAGAAAAATTTACCGAACTGTACTGGAAAGAAAACGGAATCGGAGGTTGGGAACAGCATAAAATCATTCCGGATCGCCTGTATATCGGCAATGCATTCTGCCATCTGTTATTTCCGAAAGAAGAGCAGCTGTTTGCCCTGATGGAAAAGGCGATTGTGGAAAATGTGGAAATCACCCTGGTATTCCCCTGTATGCGGGAGTTTCAGGTGGAAGAGCGGGGAAAACTCTTAAAAAAAGTGGACAACTGGTGTGAAAAACGGCAGACCAGGGTGGAAATTCTCGTCAATGACTGGGGAATGACAGCACTGGTGAAAGAGAGCGGGAAGCATCTGGAACCCTGTCTCGGAGTTCTTCTGAACAAGCAGAAAAAGGATCCGCGGATGCGCTATAAAAAAGGCAGTACCCGCGGACTGGGAGAAAGTAATCTGCAGGCGGATTTTTATCGGACGTTTTTAAAGGACACATACGGGATCACCCGCTATGAGTGGGAAAGCTGTGGGTATCCGCAGGTATTTCCACAGGGAAAGAACAGCCTGCATCTGCCATATTACCAGACCAATACTTCCCAGTACTGCCCGCTGTATGCGAGCTGTACTGAGGGCGAGCGGGGAAAACAGAGGTTGCCGGAGCACTGTCCGGGATACTGTGAACAGTATGCGTATCTTTACCCGGAACATCTGCATATGGCAGGAAGGTACAATTCTCTGTTCGGGCTGGATGCGGAACTTGTAAAACATCCGGAAAAGCTGAAAGCATATCAACAGGCAGGCATCGACCGTCTGGTGATCGGACTGTAGGAGGGCGTGCGTATGAAAATTGTGGCAGGACTCGGATGTATCGACGATTATCCGGCATTTTGTGAGGCGGGAGCGGATGAATTTTTCTGTGGGTATGTGCCGTATGCGTGGACGAAACGGTACGGAACCACGCTGGCATTGAACCGCCGGGAAGTGCTCTGTTATCAGGTACAGTTGGGAGCGTACAGTGAACTGGAGATTCTGGCTGCCATGCGGGAAGACTATCAGCGCCCGGTGCATCTGACCTTTAATTCCCTGTATTACATCCCCGAACAGTATCCGATGATCGAGGAGATTATCCGAAGCTGTATGGATCTTGGCTTTCAGAGTTTTATTCTGGCGGATCCAGCACTGATGGTATATCTGCGGCAGCAGGGGGTGGACTGTCAGATCCATCTGAGTGGAGAGACGGGAGAAAATAACCGCAAAATGGTGGAAACTTTTCAGAATCTGGATCTGAAACGTATGATTTTTCACCGAAAGAATACGATAGAAGATATGGCATCCATGATCGCGGCAGAGAAGGAAGCAGGAGGAAAACGAAGCAGGACGGAATTTGAAGCGTTTGTGCTGAACGAACTGTGTCAGTTTTCCGGAAGTTTCTGTAATTCCCTGCACTGCGATGAACTGGGACATCTGTGTCGCACACCCTACTGGCTGCGACCGCAGAAAGCAGAAGATCCCGGATGGAAGAAACGGCTGGAAACATTCCGAGAAGAAGGGAGATCCGCGGTTTCTTCCGAACCGGAATATTTAGAAATGGAAGATGATCTGTGTGGCGCGAGTGGATGCGGTCTGTGTGCGCTGTACCGGTTACAGGAAGCCGGCATCACGCACCTGAAACTGGTGGGGCGTGGCAATCACAGCGAGGATATGAAAGCAGATATTCAGAATCTTCACAAATCTCTGACAATTCTGAAAACAGCAGGGAGTGAAGCAGAATATTGCAGACAGATGAAACAACAGATTTTCCCGAATGGATGCAGCAGCCAATGCTATTATAGATGATATGCACAAAAAGGATATGCGCAAATTATTACAAAACGACAAATTACAGAAAAGTAAAAGAAAAAAGGACACATGTCCTATCCGAAAGTGTAAAATGTGCATATACTGAGCATACAGAAATGAGTGAGACGTAAGCAACTTGCAAAGAGAAAAACAATTTACCGGATGACCGGAAAAAGAAGGGAGAAAGAAACATGAAGAAAAGAGCAGCAGCATTCCTGCTGGCAGGTATCCTGTCGATGTCCATGCTGGCAGGCTGTGGCAGCGGAAATGACGGACAGGGGGATACAGCAAACGATGTGATGAAGGTTGCGATGATTACCGACTCCGGTGATATCACCGACCAGAGTTTTAACCAGATGACCTACGAAGCCTGTAAAGCATGGGGCGAAGAAAACGATATCGAATTTAACTATTACAAACCGCAGAGCGACTCTGATGAGGCGAGAACCGCCAGTGTGGATCAGGCAGTTGCCGACGGAGCGAATGTGATCGTGCTGTCCGGTTATGTATTTGCACCGACTGTCATTGACGAGTCCGACCTGTACCCGGACATCAAATTCCTGGCACTCGACGTAAGTGCCGGAGATATCTGTGAAAAAGGAATCGGTCAGGGATACGATTACAACCCGGATCACTATAATGTAAAAGATTATTATCATTCAGAAAATGTATTCTGCTGTACTTACCAGGAAGAACTTTCCGGTTACATGGCAGGTTACGCGGCAGTAAAACTTGGCTACCGTCATCTGGGATTCCTCGGTGGTATGGCAGTTCCGGCAGTAAACCGTTACGGTTACGGCTATGTACAGGGTGCTGATCAGGCAGCAAAAGAACTTGGCATCACCGATGAAGTACAGGTGGAATATGTATGTGGCGGTCAGTTCTACGGCGATGCGGACATCACCGCTTATATGGATACCTGGTTTGGTTCCAAAGGCGTGGAAATCGTATTTGCCTGTGGCGGTGGTATCTATACATCCGCAGCGGAAGCGGCAGTCAAGACCGGCGGCAAGATCATCGGTGTAGACCTTGACCAGTCCGCAACCATTGATGAGTATGAAGACGGTCTGACCGTGACATCTGCGATGAAAGGTCTGCAGGTAACCATTGACAACGTGCTGAGCGCGATCAAAGGTGGTACCTGGGATGCATATGCCGGAGAGATGGAAAACCTCGGTCTGGAATCCGCAAACCCGGAAGAAAACTATGTACAGCTTCCGGAAACAACCACCCAGTGGGATGACAACTTTACCGTAGATGATTACAGAGATCTGGTACAGAGAATGTACGATGGCGAACTGACCGTATCCGGTGACACCACCAGCTTCCCGGAGACGGAGATCCAGGCAACCGACTACGGCAGCATCAAATAAACGGAAGATAGAAAAAGGAGAAAACTATGAGCGAATACGTCATTGAAATGCTGAACATAACCAAACGGTTCCCTGGCATCGTGGCAAATGATAATATCACGCTGCAGCTGAAAAAAGGTGAGATCCACGCACTCCTGGGAGAAAACGGAGCAGGAAAATCCACCCTGATGAGCGTACTGTTTGGCTTATATCAGCCGGAAGAAGGAGAAATCCACAAAAACGGAAAAAAAGTAGACATCCAGGATCCGAACGATGCCAACACACTGGGCATCGGTATGGTACACCAGCATTTTAAACTGGTGGAATGTTTTACTGTCCTGGATAACATCATGCTGGGTGTGGAAACCACGACAAAAGGCGGTTTCTTGAAAAAAGACGAGGCGAGAAAGAAAGTCCTGGCACTTTCTGAAAAATATGGTCTGGAAGTAGACCCGGACGCAAAGATCGAAGATATCACCGTAGGTATGCAGCAGAGAACCGAGATATTAAAGATGCTTTACCGTGACAACGAAGTTCTGATCTTCGACGAGCCGACCGCTGTGCTGACACCGCAGGAGATCCAGGAGCTGATGACCATCATGAAAAACCTGGCAGCAGAAGGAAAGAGTATTCTGTTTATCACCCATAAACTGGCAGAGATCATGGCAGTTGCCGACCGCTGCAGCGTCCTTCGAAAAGGAAAATACATCGGAACCGTAGATATCAAAGACACCACACCGGAAAAATTATCTGCGATGATGGTAGGTCGTGACGTAAACTTCGTGGTAAAGAAGAAACCAGCACAGCCGAAAGAAGTGGTGTTGAGCGTCAAAAATATGACCGTGGCATCCAAACGCCACAAAAATAGCGCAGTCAATCACGTATCCTTCGATGTGCGGAGAGGTGAGATCGTCTGCATCGCCGGCATCGACGGCAACGGGCAGACAGAGCTGGTGTACGGTCTGTCTGGACTGGAGCCTTTAAAAGAAGGAACCATCACGATGAACGGACAGGACATTACAAATATGTCCATCCGAAACCGTATCACCTCCGGTATGAGCCATATCCCGGAAGACCGTCACAAACACGGTCTGGTGCTGGATTACTCACTGGAAGACAATATCATTCTGGAACGGTATTTTGAGCCGGAATTTACGAATAAATTTGGATTCCTGAAAAGAAAAGCGATCCGTTCCTATGCAAACCGCCTGATCAAACAGTATGATATCCGTTCCGGTCAGGGTGCGATCACAACCGTTCGTTCCATGTCCGGTGGTAATCAGCAGAAAGCGATCATCGCAAGAGAGATCGACAAGAATCCGGAATTTCTGATCGCCGTACAGCCGACCCGTGGTCTGGATGTAGGAGCCATCGAATATATCCACAAACAGCTGGTAGCAGAAAGAGATGCCGGAAAAGGAGTACTGTTAGTCAGCCTGGAACTGGATGAGGTCATGAACGTATCTGACCGGATTCTGGTAATGTACGAAGGGGAAATCGTAGGAGAATTTGATCCGAAGAAAGTTTCCGTAGAAGAACTGGGACTGTATATGGCAGGCTCAAAGAGAAAGGGGACAAAAGAAAATGGATAAAAAACAGAAGCTGTTGAGAAATAATGCTTTTCAGACGGTGCTTGCCTCCCTGATCTGTATCGCAATCGGTCTTCTGATCGGTTATATCGTACTGCTGATCATCAATCCGGCGGGCGCAGGAAAAGCAATCGTGGCAATTATGAAGAACTTTTTCTACTATCCGAATGCAGCGGCGGCAACGAAGTATTTCGGTACGACACTGATCAAGGCATCTGCCCTGTTAATGTGTGCGCTGTCCGTATTATTTGCCTACAAAGCGGGCTTATTTAACATCGGTGCAGCCGGACAGTATGTCGTAGGTGCGGGCGGATGTCTGTACATGGCACTGAAATTTGAGATGCCGTGGTATGTATGCCTTCTGGCAGGTGTGATCGTGGCAGCTATCGTCGGAGGAATCTCCGGTGCACTGAAAGCGTACTTAAATGTAAACGAAGTTATCTCCTGTATCATGCTGAACTGGATCTCTCTGTACGGCGTGAACATGCTGCTGACAACGGTAAAAGATACTTCCACACCGTATACCAAACTGCTGTTTAACTTCAATCAGAAAGCCATGCTCCCGAAACTGGGTCTGGATCAGTTGTTTCATAACAAATACATGACCATCGGTGTACCGTTAGCCATCCTGATGGCAATCCTGGTATGGGTGATCCTGTCCAAAACAAAATTCGGTTATGAATTAAAGGCAACCGGAAGCAACAAACAGGCAGCAAAATACTGTGGTATGAAAGAAAAGAGAAATATCATCGTGACCATGATGATCGCAGGCGGTCTGGCAGGATTTGGCGCAGGCGTCTTCTACTTAAGCGGTATCGAGCAGTGGATGGTACAGCAGACCAGCGTACCGGCAATGGGATTTAACGGAATCGCAGCTGCGTTCCTTGGCGGCCTGCATCCGATCGGAACCCTGTTTGCTTCTTACTTTATCCAGCATATCACCAGCGGTGGAACCTATGTGGATACCACGTTATACTGTACACAGATTTCTGATCTGATTTCAGCCTTTATCATTTATCTGTGCGCGTTTGTATTTTTCTTCAAACGCTGGCTGAACCGTTATCTGGATAAGAAAGAAGAGAAAGGAGGTACCCGCTGATGTTGTTACTGATTCAATATACATTAATTTTCGCCTCTGTACTGGCGCTGGTAGCCCTTGGCGGCTGCTTTTCGGAACACAGTGGTGTCATCAACATCGGGCTGGAAGGAATCATGGTTATGGGAGCACTCGGCGGAGCCCTGGCGATGAAATTCGTTCCGGCAGGCGTACCGGCGATCGTGATGTTTTTACTAGTCGTTCTGGCAAGCCTTCTGATGGGTGTACTGTTTTCCCTGCTTCTTGGTGTGGCAGCTATCAACTTCAATGCCGACCAGACACTGGTAGGTACTGCACTGAACCTGATGGGAACAGCGGCAGCCGTTGTCATCGTAAGAGCCATCAACGTGGCAGAGAACCCGGACAACGTATCCTCCACGATCGTATACCGGAAAGCAAAACAGGTATTTCTGGTAAATATCGGAGATTTTGAATTTAACTGGTTTATGCTGATCGTCGTACTCGTTCTGATCGCAGCACATATTGTACTGTACAAAACAAGATTCGGACTGCGCCTCTGTGCATGTGGCGAACATCCGCAGGCAGCAGATTCCGTAGGTATCTCCGTATACAAAATGCGCTACGCCGGTGTCCTGATCTCCGGAGCACTCGGCGGACTTGGCGGTCTGGTCTATATCACCGCCGGTGTCAGCGAATGGAAATTTGAGAATGGTGTGGCAGGTTTTGGTTTCCTTGCACTTGCCGTTATGATTTTCGGTCAGTGGAAACCGGTCAATATCGGACTGGCAGCCCTGTTATTCGGATTCTTCCGTGCACTGTCCAACGTGTATACAGGATTTGCCCCGTTAGTGGCACTGAAACTGCCAAGCAGTTTATATAACATGCTTCCGTATATTATTTCTCTGGTTGTTCTGGCATTTATCTCCAGAAAATCCAGAGCACCGAAAGCGGAAGGTATCCCGTACGATAAGGGACAGAGATAAAAATAAAAAATACATCAACTGTCCGGCAAACATTGGGATAACGCCGGACAGCTGCAAAAAGAAACAGAGAGAGGGTATAAACATGAAAAATTATTCAGAAGATGCAAGCAGACAGTATCATATTCAGGTAGCAAAAGGAGAAGTGGGACGTTATGTGATCCTGCCGGGTGACCCGAAACGCTGTGCAAAGATTGCAAAATATTTTGATGATCCGGTTCTTGTAGCGGACAACAGAGAATATGTAACGTATACAGGAACTCTTGATGGGATAAAAGTAAGTGTGACCTCCACCGGTATCGGCGGACCGTCCGCATCCATCGCAATGGAAGAACTGTATCGCTGCGGTGCAGACACCTTTATCCGTATCGGTACGTGTGGCGGTATGCAGACAGAAGTAAAGAGCGGTGATGTGATCGTTGCCACCGGAGCGATCCGTATGGAAGGAACCAGCAAAGAGTACGCACCGATCGAGTTCCCGGCAGTGGCAGATCTGTCCGTGACCAATGCACTGGTGGAAGCTGCAAAAGCAGAAGGCTGCCAGTATCATACCGGTGTGGTACAGTGCAAAGACGCTTTTTACGGTCAGCATGAGCCGGAGACAAAACCGGTCAGCTACGAACTGATGAACAAATGGGAGGCATGGAAACGCATGGGCTGCCTCGCTTCCGAGATGGAATCCGCAGCACTCTTTATCGTGGCAAGCCACCTGAGAGTCCGCGCTGGCTCCTGTTTCCTGGTCGTAGCCAATCAGGAAAGAGAAAAACTGGGACTGGAAAACCCGGTGGTACACGATACCGAAAAAGCGATCCAGGTAGCCGTACAGGCAATCCGTAACATGATCAAAGCAGACCAGAACAAATAATTTCATTCTGGATTCAGAAAGGAAGAATAAGTTATGCAGACAAATGAGATCTTAAAACATGTAGACCATACCCTGTTATTACAGGGAGCCACCTGGGAAGAAATCCGTCAGATCTGTGATGACGGTGCAAAATACCAGACCGCATCCGTGTGTATTCCGCCAAGCTATATAAAACAGGCGAGCGAGTATGTACAGGGGAAAGTAGCCATCTGTACCGTTATCGGATTCCCGAACGGCTATATGACCACAGCTACCAAAGCATTTGAAACAAAAGATGCGCTGGAAAACGGTGCCGATGAGATCGATATGGTCATCAACATCGGATGGCTGAAAGACAAAAAATACGATGCGATCGAAAACGAGATCCGCACCTTAAAAGAAGTATGCGGGGAGAAAGTCCTGAAAGTAATCATCGAAACCTGTCTGCTGACAGACGAAGAGAAGATCAAAATGTGTGAGATCGTAACGCGCGCAGGTGCCGATTATATCAAGACTTCCACCGGATTCTCCACCGGCGGTGCGACTTTTGCCGATATTGAACTGTTTGCGAAACATGTGGGCGAGGGCGTGAAGATCAAGGCAGCAGGCGGCATCTCCAGCATGGACGATGCGGAAAAATTCCTGGAACTCGGCGCGGACCGTCTCGGAACGAGCCGTATCATCAAACTGATCAAAAAGGAAGAAGCAACAGGATATTAAGATTTTAGACGGAAAAGAGGAAACAAGATGGAAAAAAAGCAGATAGAAGAAATGATTGATCTTGCGATCGAACAGCTGCAATACTCCTATGTACCGTATTCTCATTTTCACGTGGGAGCAGCACTGCTGGCAAAAGACGGTCTGTATTACACCGGCTGCAACATTGAAAATGCAGCGTATACACCGACCAACTGTGCGGAGCGTACCGCATTTTTCAAGGCGATAAGCGAAGGCGTACGGGAGTTTGATGCGATCTGTATCGTCGGCGGAAAAGACGGCGTGCTGACCGAATACGCAGCACCGTGTGGCGTGTGCAGACAGGTCATGATGGAATTCTGCGATCCGAAAACCTTCAAAGTGATCCTTGCAGTGAGCAAAGAACAATACGATGTGTATACGCTGGAAGAACTTCTTCCACAGGGATTCGGACCGGCAAATCTTGCATAAACGGGATATAATGAAAAAAATGACAGGAACAGGAGGGACTTAAGATGGAAGCATATAAAAGAATATTTGTAATCGTACTGGACTCTCTGGGTATCGGTGCGATGCCGGATGCGGAACGGTTTGGCGATAAGGGCGTGGATACCTTCGGACATATCCTGGATATCATGGGAACACTGGATATCCCGAACCTGAAAAAACTCGGAATGTTGAACCTTCACAAAGGCGGCAAGATGGAAGGCGTGGAGAACCCGATCGGACGTTACCTTCGCATCGGCGAAACCAGCAACGGCAAAGATACGATGACCGGACACTGGGAAATGATGGGAATCAACACGACAAAACCGTTCAAAACCTTCACGGAAACCGGATTTCCACAGGAACTGATCGGCGAACTGGAAAAGCGCTGTGGTAAGCGTGTCATCGGAAACAAGAGTGCGAGTGGCACGGAGATCATCGAAGAACTGGGAGAAGAAGAGATCAACACCGGAGCGATGATCGTGTATACATCCGCGGATTCCGTGTTACAGATCTGTGGAAATGAAGAGACGTTTGATCTGGCGAATCTGTATCGCTGCTGCGAGATCGCGAGAGAACTGACACTGAAAGATGAGTGGAGAGTGGGACGCGTCATCGCAAGACCGTATATCGGAAAGAAAAAAGGCGAGTTCAAACGCACCAGCAACCGCCACGATTACGCCCTGAAACCGTCCAACGCCACCGCATTAAATGCACTGAAAGATGCAGGCTACGATGTGATCGGCGTAGGAAAGATCAATGATATTTTCTGTGGCGAAGGAATCACAAAGACCTACCACTCCGAAAGTTCGGTACACGGTATGGAGCAGACGGTAGACATCTGCAAAGAGGATTTCCACGGACTGTGTTTTGTTAACCTGGTAGACTTTGATGCTCTGTGGGGACATCGCAGAAACCCGGAAGGTTACGGAAGAGAGATCGAAAAGTTCGACAAAGGACTTGGAAAGCTGATGGAAACCATGCGGGAGGACGATCTGGTGATCCTGACCGCTGACCATGGCAACGATCCGACCTACACCGGAACCGATCATACCAGAGAGTATGTGCCGTTTATCGCCTATGCAAAACAGATGAAAGAGGGCGGCAAACTGCCAAATCAGGATACCTTTGCAATCATTGGTGCTACGATCGCAGAAAACTTCGGGGTACAGATGCCGGAGGGAACGATCGGAACTTCGATTTTAAAAGAACTGGTATAAAAAAGAGAGGTAGAGTATGGAAAAAGCATATTTGTACCAGAGGCTACCATTTTTAAAAGATGTAAAAAAAGACAGAAGGGAGCAGTTTGAACGGTATTTTCAGACTGCTCCTTTGTGGCTTCTGGATGCGTTCACGGTGGAGACACTGGAAAAAGGAGTGACGTTTGTCCGGGAAAATGATCCGGCGGATACGATCTATCTGGTGGCACAGGGGATCGTGGTAGCCACAGACTATCGGGTGTTCGGAGTGGCGTATGATTACATGCAGTTTAAAAATGTGTATGCTTTTGGCGGAATGGAATTTCTGATGGATCTGGAGGAGTATAAGACGTCGCTGCGGACGGTTACACGGTGCACGATTGTAAAGATTCCAAGGGCAGTGTTTGAAAAATGGATGTATGCGGATATTCATGCCCTCAAATACGAGGCAAAGCTGGTTGGTGAATATCTGTTAGAGCAGGCGCGAAATGAGCGGAGCCTTCTGCTGATGCAGGGAGCGGACCGGCTGGCGCTGCTGTTTGTGGATTATTTTGAGCAGTACGGACAGGGCGGTGTGTTGTGGGTCAGAGAAGGGCAGAAAAGTCTGGCTGACAAGACAGGCTTTTGTCTGAAAAGCGTCAACCGGGCGGTGAAAAAACTTTCTGAACAGGGATTGATCGAAAAACAGGGGAACCAGATCAAAATCAATCAGGAACAGTATGAGAGAATGAAAGCACAGATTGCGGAAAAGCTGGATATTGACTGAAGCAATAAAAAAGCTGCCGCACAGGGCGACAGCTTATAAAGGGGAGGATAAGTATTTCATCTCTTCTTTCGTTATTCCAGGCCGGAGGGGGGATCCGGCGCAGTTTTTCTTTCGGGCCAATGAAAAGCGTCACGCCTTTGTGTCATCTCCCCACCGGCTATTTATAGTATGACCGGAAAATGAGAAGATATTCAGAAAGAAACACAAAAGTTTCAGATTTTTTCAGAATAAATTTTCTTGTTTCCGGCAGCGAAAAGAATTATAATAATTTGTGTGAATGGAATTGCACAGCAGGTTTACAGGAATTTAACCTGCAATTCATAACTTTTGAACAACGATAGGGGATAATAGAAAACGGGAGTATTTCCCGAACTGAAAAAAGGGGACGATAGATATGCCGACAACATATACGCATGACAAGTTTGGAAAAGATGTATACAAGAAATTACCGGAACATATCAAAGCGGTGATCCGAAAGGGAAAGGGACTGTACCGGATCGGTCAGCACGGACCGGATATTTTCTTTTATTACAAACCGGTTCGCCTGCCGCAGAGCCGGATCAATAAGATCGGACCGCGGATGCACAAAGAACCGGCGTTTGGATTCTTCCAGCAAGGAATCCGGGAGTTTGAGATCAGCCCGTCACCGCAGCTGGCATCGTATCTGTTTGGATTTGCCTGCCATTTTATGCTGGACAGCACCTGCCACGGATATGTGGGAAGGTTTGAGAAGCAGACGGGGATCTCTCACGCGGAGATCGAGACAGAACTTGACCGGTATCTGATGCTGGAGACGGGAAAGGAGCCGAGGGTGTATCTTCCGGCGAGTGTCCTGGATGATTCGGAAGAAAACTGCAGGGTGATCGCGCGGATGTTCCCATCGGTGACACCGAAGCAGATTCACCGGGCGCTGGAGGGACAGAAGATGTATGATAAGCTTCTGACCTGCAGGAATCCGATCAAGGAAAAGATCGTGCTTGGCGGCATGCATGTACTGGGATGTTATGATATCCTGGAAGGTCAGGTGATGCGGGAAAAGGCAAATCCTTCATGCAGGGAGTCAACAACACGGCTGATGGAGCTTTATCAGAAGGCACTGGATGAGACACCGGCGATTCTAGAGAATCTGTATCAGTGTCTGTATGGAACGGGAACGACGCTTTCGAGTCGTTTTTTGAGAGATTATCATTAAGGAAATCTATAAAGAATGAAGGAGGAATGTTTATGACAAATGAGAAGTTTATCGGTTTTACGATGGAGAAGACGAAGCACATTGCGCTGGTTGCTCATGACGGTAAGAAGAAAGAGCTGGTGGAGTGGTGTGACCGGAACAAGGATGTACTGAAGAATCATTTTCTGTGTGGCACGGGTACTACGGCGAAGCTGATCGCGGAGAAGACGGGTCTTCCGGTGAAGGGGTACTGCAGTGGTCCTCTTGGTGGAGATCAGCAGATCGGTTCCCGGATCGTTGAGGGCGGTATCGATTTTCTGGTGTTTTTATGGGATCCGTTAGAGGCACAGCCACACGACCCGGATGTGCGGGCGCTGCTTCGTATCGCGGTGGTTTATGATATTCCGGTTGCGAATAATCTGGCTACGGCGGATTTTCTGCTGACGTCGAAGTTTATGGAGGAGACTTATGAGAGACGGGTGGAGAATTTTAATGTTACGATTCAGGAGAGGGTGAAGGCTTTCCAGAAGTAAGGAGTGTTACTCGGATTTGTTGGATGCTCGGATTATCGGCTATTCGGACGAAAGGGAGCGCAGGCAGGACGGGGACGGACAACCGCTGGTAACGCAAAGCTGAGCTAAGCATTAACTACGACTATGTTCACGAGGATCGGCTGACCCTCGCGAAAGTCTTCGTAAATGCTGGATCTCATCTTTGCTAAAAGCACCAGCATAAGGCTGTCCGTCTCCGTCTTGCCTGCGCTCCCTTTCTGGGTAGTGGTGGGGGAGGAAGAGTAAGGCAAGGGGAAGTGGCTGGAAAGTTCTTTTGAATAAGTGAAAAAAAGTGCACTTGAATGATAAAAGATTCTGAAAATTAAAAAGAATAAAATAAATTATAAAAAAGTATTGACAAAATCAGAAAGAAGAGTTACTATATACTCAACAAAAGAAAAGAACGAAACACAATAATAAAGGAACTTGAAAGAGAGGTACAGACCACCAGAAACTTAACGTAAAGTTCAAAGGCAGCATCCCTCCAGATGTAATTTTCAAGAAAGGAAGGTACGGACCACCGAAAACGTAAAGGTACACCTAAAAAACAAATTTTAAGAAAGTCAGGTACAGTCCAATGAGAAAGTAAGGATTTACCGCATTTAAAAATTTAAAAAAGCAGGAGGTAGAGACCACCAGAAAGTTTATGATTTACCTTATAATTTAAGAAAGAGAGGTTATGCAATGATAGAGCCGGCAATGTAAGGTGAGTATCGAATCGTAAAGAAGATTTCGGTACTCACTTTTTTGTGTGGTCTGGAGCATGAGAAAACGTGATTTGTGCTTGAAAATCTGCGGTATTTCGTTTATACTAAAGAGAGTCACACGGAAGTGTCTGGACTACTGAAAGAAAATTATATGAGCAGTAGCAGATCCGTGGAGTATAATTTACCAATTGAATTGAAGGAAGGTACAGTAATCATGGGATTATTAAAACAGTGGAGAGATGTTGCATACTCTCAGCAGGCAGATAAAGCGAAACTGCAGAAATTCTGGGCAGAATATTTTGTAATTGAAAAAGGGATCTACGAACAGCTGCTTTCCAATCCGGATGAAGTAGTACGTGGAACTGTTAAGGAACTGGCTGATAAATATAAAGTCAATGTTATGACAATGACAGGTTTCCTGGATGGTATTAATGACAGTTTAAAGGTTCAGAACCCGATCGAAGAGATGGAAGAAGATACTGAAGTCAATCTGGGATTTGATAAAGAGCTGCTTTACAAGAACATGGTAGACGCAAAAGCAGACTGGCTGTATGAGCTGCCGATGTGGGATGAGATCTTCACACCGGAGAAGAAGAAAACTCTGTACATGGAACAGAAGAAATCCGGCACGATCATCAAAGGTGCAAAAGTTGGAAGAAACGATCCGTGTCCATGTGGAAGCGGAAAGAAATACAAATTCTGTTGCGGAAGATAAGGAAAATGCAAAAGAGCGGGGAGCAGAGAAACTACCCGCTCTTTTTCGTGTGCGCCTTGCGGCGCACGTTTCTAATGGGCGAAAGTCTTGAACCAAATCTTTTCGAATAAAATAATAGCCAAGTTAGGATATACCTCCATGTTTGACTATTATCTAGTAGTTTATGAAAACTAAAGAACCGCCTTGGTACGGAACCGTATGCCAGGTGGTGTGGTAGGAGGTAAATAAAATAATTATTTACCTCCTACCCGATTATAGGTGAAAGTTCGTATTTATACGAAAAAACTGGCAGTTACCGTGAGAACGGTGGCTGTGTATAAGAAAGATAGGAGGAACGTATGGGAGTTATTACGATCCTGTTGGGAATGATATTTATTTTGTATTACATAGCAGGTGTCCGCTACGCCGGTTACCGGGTGTCCGGGTTGTGGATCTGGCTGGTGGCGGGGCTGTTGCTGGCTGCCTGGGGCGGATGTCGGATCGGATGTAAGATTGCCGGTATTCCGTTTTTTGTGCCGGGAGCCGCAGTTGTTATCCTGAGAGTCTGTATCCTGGCTGGTCTTGGAATGTTTTTTTATCTGGAATATCAGATCGGAACCGGGATGAAGGCGCAGGGTGTGGAAAATCTTGATTATATCATCGTGCTGGGATGCCAGGTGAAGGGAACGAAGCCGAGCAGAGCATTAAAAGACCGGCTGGATACCGCGAAAGAGTATCTGCGTGCGAATCCGGAGACGATTGCGATTTTGTCCGGAGGACAGGGAAAACTGGAAGAAATCTCGGAGGCGGAGTGCATGTGCCGGTATCTGGTAAATGCAGGAATCAGCAAAGAGAGGTTATTGATGGAAGCGAAATCCACAACGACCAGACAGAATCTCCGGTTCAGCCGAAAATATATGGATTATCAGCATGATGAGGTGGGTATTATCACCAACAATTTCCATGTATACCGGGGTGTCCTGCTGGCAAAAAGGTATGGATATCAGAGAGTCTGTGGTATCGCAGCACCGTGTAAGAGTGTCCTGCTGTATCACTATCGGGTGCGGGAAGCATTTGCATTGGCAAGGGAAATGTTGCATAAAAGATAAACATATATTTTGTGCAACATAAAAAAATAAAAAAGAATATATATAAAATATATTGACGCACAAACGAAAATGCGATAGAATCACTTTAACGTGGTAATATAAGAAAGAAATTCAGTGAAGAGAAGAAGTAGAAACAGTGTAAGCGTTTTCAGAGAGCTGCCGGTGGTGAGAGACAGTAACCTTCCTGCTTTGAAGATCATCTCTGAGAAGGAAAGTCGAAAGAAGGATCGAATAGGCTTTCACGGGCGTTTCCCGTTACAGAAACCGCGTATGCTGGTGCGTTGTATTCGTGCTTGTTTCAAGGAGGAAACAGGGTGGTTGCGGAATATTTTTATCCGTCCCGAGTTCGGGGCGGATTTTTTTACTTTACAGGAAATTGCTTCCCTGTAAAGTAAAAAAATCCGCGAGGATGCGCACTGCGGCGTATAAGGTAGATGCCGCAAGCGACCGCCGCAATAATCAAAATTGATCCACTGGATCAATTATTGATATGCAATGCAACGAGAAGAATTCGCGAAGCGTATTTTTCTCGTTATGCAAAAAATCACCTGAAAGAAAAAAGAAACCGGACACGATACGGCTAGTCAAAAAAACAAGGGAGGATGCGTAATGAAAACGTACAAAAAAATCATGAACGGCGTAGCTATGGTGGAAAAGCTGATTCTTGTCCTGGCTACGATCCTGATTGTGGTGCTTACTGTGGGCAATGTATTATCCCGTAAGCTCCTTCACCAGTCCTGGTCATTTACCGAAGAACTTGTCGTTGCGGTATTTGTACTGATCACGCTGATGGCTGCTGCTTTGGCCGCACGTGACGGGGAGCTGGTCAATCTGTCACTGGTTCCGGACAGACTGTCCGCGAAAGGGCAGAAGGTACTGATGGTGATCAACACAGTTCTGAGTGTTGCATTTACCGTAGTACTGTTCAAATATGGTCTGGATAAAGTTATCACTCAGCTGGAGAATGGAAAGAGAACGTTCGTACTGAACTGGCCGGAATGGATCTTCTGGTCTTTCGTGCCGATCGGAGCAGCCTGCATGGCACTTCATATGATTGAATATTTTGTTGATTATTGTGCAAAGAGCAAAAAAGATAAGGAGGGACAGGAAAAATGATCAGTGCGGTATTATTTGTTTCGTTTTTTGTATTCCTGATCCTTGGTATTCCGATCGGTATCTGCCTGGGATTATCATCGATCTGTGCGATCCTGTACTCCGGTACTTCACTGACGATCGTGGCAACCAACATGTATTCCGGTATCAGCAAATTCCTGTTGCTGGCAATCCCGTTCTTCGTATTGTCCGGTAACATCATGGCAAAAGCCGGTATTTCCAAACGTCTGATCCGTTTCGTTGATACCTGCGTGGGACACACCAGAGGTGGTATCGCGATCGTGTGTGTTATCGTAGCCTGCTTCTTCGGAGCAATCTCCGGTTCCGGTCCGGCAACCGTTGCCGCACTGGGTATGGTACTGATCCCGGCGATGATCGAGCGTGGCGGATTTTCCGCACCGTTTTCCACGGCACTGATGGCGACTTCGAGTTCGATCGCGATCGTCATTCCGCCGAGTATCGCATTTGTCGTATATGCGTCTATCACAGGCGTATCCATCGCAGATATGTTTACCGCAGGTATCGTTCCTGGTATCCTGATGGGTGTGGCTCTGGTGATCGTTGTTATGCTGGAGGCAAGAAAACACAACATCCAGCCGACACAGAAAAAAGCAAGTGCCAAAGAGAGATGGGATGCGTTCAAAGATGCATTCTGGGGCTTCCTGATGCCGGTTATCATCCTTGGCGGTATCTACGGAAGTATTTTCACACCGACCGAGGCAGCAGCCGTATCCGTTGTATACGGTCTGTTTGTGGGAATATTTATTTATAAAGATATCAAGATCAAAGACCTGTGGGAGCTGATGGTAGACTCTGCGAAGACAACCGGTGGTATCATGCTGATCGTGGCGAGTGCTTCCCTGTTTTCTTTCGTATGTACCAAATTCGGTATCGCACAGGCAGCTTCCGATCTGCTCGGAAGCGTAGCGCATAACCAGTTTGTATTCCTTCTGATCGTCAATGTGATCTTCCTGATCGCAGGATGCTTTATTGATGCAAACTCTGCAATGTACATCTTTATTCCGATCATGCTGCCGGTATGTAAGGCACTGGGATATGATGTGGTAGCATTTGGTATCGTGGCAACGGTCAACCTGGCCATCGGACAGGTAACTCCTCCGGTAGGTGTCAACCTGTTTGTTGCGATTTCTGTCAAACTGAAAAAAGGAATGGAAGTTACCATTCAGCAGATTTCCAAGGCTGTTATGCCGATGATCGGAGCGTCTGTGGTTGTACTGTTACTGATCACCTATATTCCCGGAATATCCACCTTCCTGCCGAAAGCACTGGCCGGAGAAAATGGTGCTTACAGCGGAACGGTAACGGCTTCTTCTGACAGTGCAGACGATGCACAAGACAGCACCGGTGGTTCCGAAGATTCCTATAATGATATCGCAGATTACAGTGATCTTGGCTGGGAAGAGCAGACCTGGAACTTCACCTGTTCCACCACAGAAACCAGTACCTGGGCAGAAGGTGGAAGAAAATTCGGAGAACTGATGGAGAAGGCAACCGGCGGTAAGATCAAAGTCAATGTTTATGCAGCCGATCAGCTGACAAACGGAAACCAGTCCGAAGGTATTCAGGCACTGATGAACGGAGATCCGGTACAGATTTCCATGCACAGCAACCTGATCTACTCTGCATTTGATCCGGGATTTAACGTAGTATCTTTACCGTTCCTGTTTGATTCTGTAGAAGATGCAGATGCGAAACTCGACGGAGAAGCAGGAGAAAAACTGAAAGCAATCCTGGATGAATACAATCTGCACTGCATGGGTATTGCAGAAAACGGATTCCGTCAGCTGACCAACAGCAGACAGGAAGTAAAATCCGTCGAAGATATGAAGAACCTGAAGATCCGTGTGGCAGGAAGTAACCTGCTGATGGAATGCTACAAGAGATGGGGCGCAGATGCGACCAACATGAACTGGTCCGAAACCTACACCGCACTGCAGCAGAAGACCGTAGAGGGACAGGAAAATCCGCTGCCGGCAATCGATGCAGCAAGTGTACAGGAAGTACAGCCGTACTGTTCACTGTGGGATGCCAACTATGACTGTCTGTTCTTCTGTATCAACGGAGATATCTACGACAGACTGACACCGGAACAGCAGGCCGTTGTTGATGAAGCCGGACAGAAAGCGGTAGATTATGAACGTGAGATCAACCGTGCCGGAGATGATGAGATCATGACTCGCTGGCAGAAAGAAAATGGCGTGACGATCACCAAAAATGAAGACATGGATATTGATTCTTTCAAAAAAGCGGTAGACGGTATTGATGAGTGGTATCAGAAAGAACTGGAAAATCAGGGATATGAGGATGCCGCAGATCTGATCGCTGCATTTACCAGTGATGATGAAAGTGCTTCCATCGGAACGTATGATGTGGAAGATCACAGTGACCTTGGATGGAACGAGCAGACCTGGAACTTTACCTGCTCCACCACTGAGACCAGTACCTGGGCAGAAGGTGGAAGAAAATTCGGTGAACTGGTAGAAAAAGCGACAGGCGGTAAAATTAAAGTCAATGTGTATGCAGCAGATCAGCTGACCAACGGAAACCAGTCTGAAGGTATTCAGGCTCTGATCGATGGAGATCCGGTACAGATTTCCATGCACAGCAACCTGATTTATTCTGCTTTTGACCCGAGATTTAATGTGGTATCCTTACCGTTCCTGTTTGATTCTGTAGAAGATGCCGATGCAAAGCTTGACGGAGAGGCAGGAGAAAAACTGAAAGCGATCCTGGATGAATATGGACTGCATTGTATGGGAATTGCAGAAAACGGCTTCCGCCAGCTGACCAACAGCAGACAGGAAGTCAGATCCGTAGAAGATATAAAAAACCTGAAGATCCGTGTGGCAGGAAGTAACCTGCTGATGGAGTGTTATAAGAGATGGGGCGCAGATGCGACCAACATGAACTGGTCCGAAACTTATACGGCCCTGCAGCAGAAAACCGTAGAAGGACAGGAGAATCCGCTGCCGGCCATCGATGCAGCCAGTGTACAGGAAGTACAGCCATACTGCTCCCTGTGGAATGCAAACTATGACTGTCTGTTCTTCTGTATCAATGGTGATATCTATAACAGTCTGACACCGGAACAGCAGGAAGTTATTGACGAGTGCGGAAAACTGGCTACCGACTATGAACGTGAGATCAACCGCGCCGGAGACGACGAGATTATGAGCCGCTGGCAGAATGAAAATGGTGTAACCATTACAAAGAATGAAGATATGGATATCGATTCCTTCAAGAATGCCGTAGACGGAATCGATGAGTGGTATCAGAAAGAACTGGAAAACCAGGGATACGATGATGCCAAAGAACTGATTGCTGCATTTCAGTAAGAAGTGAATAAAAAAGCGTGGAAAGGAACAAACAAGGTTCTTTTCCACGCTTTTTTCACTTTCTGAAGGCAGAAAGTGAAAAATATGCTATAATGAGCGGGAATGAGTAAAAATGAATGAATCTGCAAGGAGAGAAGATTGTGAAAAAAGAGGACAGTATGTTGTTATCAGATCCTTTTGAAAAATTAAAACTGTTGCTGGATCAGGGAGAATTTGAACTTCTGGAAGATGAGGAAGAGAAAAATAAAGGAAATCGATACCGTCTGGTGTATCTGATGAATGATGCTGTGGAGAGTTTTCTTGTTCTGGAAAACGGTCGTATGACCGGGGAATATCAGCGAGAGTATGACGGTGAGATCGAGGCAGAACTGCGGGAATATGAGGGAACAGAAACATTTCGGGAGACAACGGAAGGCAGAAAGAAAAAATATGTTCTGACAGTCCATCAGGGAGAATCTGTCTGTACGTTACTGTTTACAGGATTAAAAGAAGAAGTTTCTTTGTACAATTATGGCGAAATCGGTCATTTTTGGGTAAAAGGGTATGAATACCTGCGTCAGCTGGAGTACACCTTTGCCATTCTCCGGGATAAACGGGAGTATCTGGGTGACCGATATTGCAACAGGCGCGAACAGAAGCTTGCGGCGCTGGCGGATTTTCCACCGTTGAATTACACCTGTTATCCGGCAATCAGCAAAGAATATCTTGTAGAACGGGACGATGCGTGGCGTCCGACCGGACAGGCGCTGGCTGTGATGGAAGAACTTCTGAAAGAAGTCGGCGATAAACAGCTGTTACGGCTGGTGCGTCTGTATGCGATGTTTCCGGTGAAAATACTGACAAGATATATCGCCATGCAGCTTCACAGAAGCAAACACAAAAAAGTGGCGCAAGTCCTGTTGCAGCAGGTACGGCAGGCGGCAAAAGCCTATCCGGAACGAAAATTCTCCGGAAAAGAAGAAAAACAGTTCCGGGAGCAGAGAAAACGAGCACAGGACTATGCGAAAGAGTGGGAAGCAAAAGGATACCGGACAGATATTTTTCGGGAGGAACCGTTTGTAGCATCGAGAGATTCGATTGAAGGAAAATATTATGTGATGATCTGGAAAAAAGGCTTCCGGAACCAGAAGGCGAAGATTGAAGAAATCCTGTAAAACCGAGCACAAAAAGCAATGCATAGTAAAATTTTCAGGAATAATAGTGAGAGTCAGCAGACAGAGAATACAGAGACAATGAGAGGAAAAGACAATATGAGTTACGCAGTAGTTACACTGAAAAAAGGCGAAGGGCGTACCCTGAAAGCGGGCGGTGCCTGGGTATTTGATAATGAGATCGAGAGTATTACCGGAGGATTTACCAACGGTTCCATCGTGCTGGTGCACGATTTTGACGGCTACCCGATGGGACGCGGATTTATCAATCAGAATTCCAAGATCCGGGTTCGTATGATGACCAGAGACGTTCATCAGGAGATCGACGAAGCATTTTTAAGAATGCGTGTAAAAAATGCATGGGAATACCGGAAGACCACCGTGGATACTTCTTCCTGCCGTCTGATCTTCGGCGAGGCGGATTTCCTTCCGGGACTGACCGTAGATAAATATGAAGATGTGCTGGTGGTGGAGTGTCTGGCACTCGGCATGGAAGCGTTCAAGGAAACCATCGTGAACCTGTTAAAAGAGGTACTTGCGGAGGATGGCGTGATCATCCGCGGTGTCTTCGAGAGAAGCGATGCCAATGAGCGGAAAAAAGAGGGGCTTCCGAAAGTGAAAGGATGGATCGGCGAGCCGTATAAGACGGAAGTGGAGATCGTGGAAAACGGAGTACATTATCTGGTAGATGTGGAGAACGGTCAGAAAACCGGATTTTTCCTGGATCAGAAATACAACCGTCTGGCGATGCAGCGCATCTGCAAGGGAAAACGGGTGCTGGACTGCTTTACCCATATGGGAACGTTCGCCCTGAACGCCGGAATCGCCGGAGCCACAGAGGTAACCGGACTGGATATCTCTGATTATGCAGTCTCCCAGGCAACGGAAAATGCAAAAAGAAACGGACTGGAAGACCGGGTCACCTTCCGCTGCGCGAATGTTTTTGACGAACTTCCGCGCCTGGCAGAAGCGGGAGAGAAATACGATGTCGTGATCCTGGATCCTCCTGCATTTACCAAATCCCGTCAGGCAACTAAAAATGCCATCAAAGGCTATCGCGAGATCAATATCAAGGGACTGAAACTGGTCAAAGACGGCGGCTACCTTGCCACCTGTTCCTGTTCCCATTTCATGACGCAGGAACTCCTTGCAAAAACCGTCCGCGAAGCCGCCAGAAGCGCCCACAAACGTCTCCGTCAGGTAGAATTCCGCACCCAGTCTCCGGATCATCCGATCCTGTGGGCGGCAGACGAGTCGTATTATTTAAAATTTTTTATTTTCCAGGTCGTTGACGAAAAGTAATTTTTTCCGAAAAATAAAAAAATATTTCAAAAAAGCCTGAAAGAGATAATAGGATGTATTTATGGATGCTTGCGGCAGTCGTTGCTTATTTTATCAAAGGTTTGTGTGGCTTTGCCAACACGCTGGTATTTACAGCAATTCTCAGTTTTGGATCGGTAAATGCCAATATTTCTCCAATTGATCTGCTGTTGGGTTATCCGGCCAATGTGATTCTTACCTGGGAAAACCGAAAAAATCTGGATCCGAAAGTGTATATCCCGTTGGCAGTCCTGGTACTGGCAGGCAGTATTCCCGGAGCATTTCTGCTGAAAAATGTGGATGCCAGAGCGATCAAGCTGGTATTTGGAATGGTAGTAGTCGCATTGGGTGCGGAGATGCTTTCCAGAGAGTACAGCAAAAAACGTGTACCTTCCTCCCGGCTGGTGCTGGCGATCATCGGTGTGGCAGCCGGGGTTTTGTGCGGTCTCTTTGGTGTGGGCGCTTTGCTGGCCGCTTACGTCAATCGCGTGACGGACGAGGACAGCTCATTTAAGGCAAATATCAGCGCGGTCTTTATTGTGGACAACACATTTCGCATTATTTTATACAGTGCACTTGGATTACTTACGTTTGATACGGTTCTGTCCGTCTTGAAACTGATTCCGTTTGCACTTTTGGGGCTGTTTTTGGGAATCAAATGCAGCAATCATATGGATGGAAAAAATGTTAAGAAGATTACATCGGTATTGCTGGTACTGTCCGGTATTTCGCTGATTTTGAAAAATCTTTAAAAATGCAGGAACAATGCAGGAAAAGAAGTAAAAAAATAGGATTAAACAGCAATGTGATATTGTTGCGAATCCAACCATCGGTGTATTTTTGGCTGAGCCGATTGCGGATTTTGTGGCTGTTTGTACGACGGGGAGTTTATTTTACAGATACTATCGGAGAGAATTAGCGGATAAGAGAGATTCATGAGGTATTTTCTTTTGCTGCGTGCTATAATAGGACATACTTCATGCTGCTACCTTTCCCTATCCGCATCAAAATAACGTATTACCCTGCATGGATTCCCTACTGCAACACAATTAGGAGGGATAGGGCGGGTAACTACGCTTCCAGCCCCTATCACGCTGTTTTCTCCTATAGTGACTCCGGGAAGAAGAATACAGCCGCCGCCAATCCAGACATTGTTTTTTATCTCTATCGGACGTGCATAGGTTCTGAAAAATGTTGTCTTGCGTTCCTGCCAATTCGGCACAAGCCTTTCCTGTGGCAATACAGGGTGCGAAGATGTATACATCTGCACATTTGACGCGATCAATACCCTGTCACCAATTCGGATCGTTTTGTTATCCACAAAGGTACAATTCATATTGATTATCACATCATTTCCCAAAAATATATTTTTCCCATAATCACAGTGAAAAGGCGTGTCGATTACCACATTTTCCCCTATTCCACCCAACAGTTCCCGAAGAATGGAAGTGCGTTTTTCTACATCTCCATAATCAGAAAAATAATATTCCCGTGTTAATTCCCTTGTGCGGGCAATCTGCTTTAATGTATCGCTGTCCGCAGTTTCCAAAAAATCACTGGATTCGTAATACATAATATCCCCCCTTAACGAAAACTGTTTTCCACAATACCTGGAAGCAGAGAATAGATTGAACAGCCGATCTGATTTTCAAACTGTTCTTTAATCTCTAAAATCTTTTTCCACCTGTCTATTGTCGCCGTGTGAACACCGTACCGTATTGTCACGTCTACAAATCTCTTTTCTAAAAGACAGAACCCCGTCGGCATAGCCAATGCGTCACATAACTGTACAAGACGGTCATAATCATCATATACCGCATTTGCAATAAATTCTTTCATAAACAGGTAATCCTCATCACTGACATCAAATACACCGATAGATGTGTCAATATCCTGAATCATAAATGCGTGGGATATACATATCTGTGCGGCTTTTTCCCATCCGCGCTCTATACAGTACCGATAGCCGTCTATCAGATGCCTTTCCGAACTCACTCCGGCATAGCGTCCAATATCATGCAACAACCCGAAAATATATGCCTGTTCAGAAGATAAATCTTTACAATGTGATGCAATGTTCTTACAGGCTTCGGCTACAAACCGGGAATGATCTGCCCATGCTCCCGGATTGGAGTCTGACGCTTCCCTTAATGCCAATTCTGCGGTCTGAATGTTCAACTCCATTTTTAACTCCTTTCAAAAGGGCGGGCTGGAAAATAAAACGCCCGGTCCCTTTATAATGAAATATTTACTCCTGTAAATTGCTGATTTACTTTACAGGTATCATTATAATGCAAAAGACATAGGAAAAATATTTCTTTTCCGCCATTACCTATCACTATTCTGCCATTTTTTTCTATATTCTGTAGGTGAACAATATGCATATTCCCGAAAAACCTTTCCAAAATAACTGCTGCTCCCTAAACCACACTCATGACTGATAACAGTAACAGCTTCCTGCCCCTTTGCCAACATCTGACAGGCAACTTGTAAACGGTAAGTTGTTATATACTCAACAGGTGTCATGTGCAGACAGTCATGGAACACTCTATAACATTCCCTTTCGCTTAAATATGCTGCCGCAGCAAGTTCCGGAATAGATATTTTTTCTCTGTAGTGTTCATGAATGTATATCATCATCAGCTTTATTTTATCGTTGCTTTTGTTATGTTCCCCTTTCTTTTCACGCATAGAACGAGAAAGTTCAAAAAGCATGAGCCATATTTCCGTTAGGGCTTCCCGTAGTTTTATTTCATATCCAAATTCATCACTGGATAAACGAAATGAGGCAGCAAGCAGTTTCAAAATCCTTTCTTCTTCTGCATTGCCCGGAAAAAGCGGGATTATCTCAAGCTGCGAGGCTGTTATGACAGGTGAAATATATTTTTGTTCAATCCTGCTTCCCTGTTCTCCGGCAAGTAAGGAAACGTCGAAAATATGAAGTAGTTGTATATTCTTTTCTTTCTGCGATATTGCTTTTGTCATATGGAGTACATTGGGATTTATCATGCCGCCGCTTCCGGCCGGAAACAATATTTTTCCTCCTGGCGTATCATATTCAATGCTGCCGCTTTCCATATAAAAAAGTTCCACTGTCCTGTGCCAGTGCCACGGTACATAACACCCTATATATTTGTCAAGTTCTGCCCTCGAAGCGATATAGGGAAAATCTTTTTCAAAACCTGGAAGCAATTCTTCCTTGCTTCCAGTATAAAATTCAATGCTATGGATATTTTTCATGTCTGTTCACCTGTACATTTGGGATTTTGTATCTACTTTATGGGTTAAAATATACGGAAATCCATTTTAAATTTCCGGTTTGTAGTTTTAAAAGTTTTTTCGCCATTGTTTCTTAGGTTCAAACTTTCCACAATCATCACAGGTCTGCGGCCAGTTAATTTTCCATTCAAAATACTCATCTCTGGTAATTACACCGGATTTCAGCTCATTCATTCGAACCACCCATTCTTTCAGAAAATCATTCAGAACCCCATAATCAAACCACATACAGACAGGAGAATGGGCAGGCCAGCTATCATTGTCGTGATAGTAAACGGACGTGTCTGCTACTTCATTGCATTTTTCACCGGGAAATTTCCGAGGAAGAAACAGATGCAGGGCAGATGGATTAAATTCATCCAGCCAGAAAAGCAGTTCCATCATTTCGGAAGCGTCACGTCCAGCGGTATCATAGAGGGTATAAGGATTAACATCAAGAGCCTGTGCCATTTTATCGACCAAATCTTTTTTGGGAACACGAACGCCTTTTTCATATTGTACAATCCTATGCTGATCGGTCAGTCCGATCTTCTCTGACAGTTCTTTTTGCGTCATTTTCCGGAATGTCCGGATTTTTTTTAGTTTCAGATTAAAATTCATAAAGTCACCTCTGCATTAGTCCTGATAAACATCCAGTGAAGATAGTAAAATCAAGAAGTGAATAACTATTTGTCCATATTGTAACACGAATTGGCAGAAATTCAATAAAAAAGAGTACAAAAAAGAACCTAAAACGCATGAAGTGCTATTGACATTAGCAGTAACGGGGATATAATGGCATTAAATCGAAATAGGTACAAAAATGTATACTTACAAAACTTTTGATTATTAAACCTTGAAAATTGAATGAGCTGTATGGGTGCCTTTCGGGGCTTAAAGGTAACACAGGATTCCACCGCTGTATCAGAGAGTAGTATGTGGAAACCGAAGATACTCCGGCAACGGCTGGTGTGCCCCCGAAGAAGCTGCCAGTATTCAGAAAGATTTCTGATAGAGGTCAATTGTAACGTTGACACCGCCATATACAAATGGAAGCCAACACGCCGAACAGAATGGAAAATCATCGTAAGAAATCCAAACAAAAAGTAGATGTACTGACAACGGGCATAACCGCTGTCTGGGAGGTGATGCAGAAGAATACGGAGGAAAGGAGGTATGTGCATCATGAGAAAAACAACAGAGTATAAACTGTTTGAACAAAACCTGTAAAGAAAATAAACAAAGTAACTAATAAATTTCTTAGTTAGTTGATTCTATACGGAAACAGGATTATGATAATTATCGACATATGACGGAAATAAAAAAGGAGAAATTATGGCGCGACCAAGAAGATGCAGAAAAATCTGTACAGAACCTGCATATGACAGTTTTAAACCGGAAGGAATCTCTGTGGGAGAAGAGATTACTATGACCGTAGATGAATACGAAGTGATTCGACTGGTTGACCTGGAAAAATATACACATGAACAGTGTGCAGAGCGAATGGGAATCTCAAGGACAACAGTGACTGAGATCTATGAATCCGCACGTTATAAACTGGCAGACAGTGTGGTAAATGGAAAAAAGTTACATATTTCAGGGGGCGACTATCAGTTATGTGATGGAAAGAATGTATTTTGCTGTAACAGACTCTGTAAAAGATCCGAAGAATCCGTCAGAAAAATAATCATTCAAAGAAAGGTTGGAGCACAGACAGCACTGAAAGAGGCAGGAATCCGGTTATATAGAGGCGTAAAAGGAAATGCAGATAAAGCGATAGAGGCTTATTTGAAAGGAAACCTTGACTATAATCCGGAAGTACACTGTACCACACACGAACATGGTCACTCCTGTGGCGAGCATCACTGTGGTGAAGAGAAACACGGATGTTCCGGAAATGGTGAAAATCAATAGAAAATAAAGTACTTTCTTTGGTTTTTCTCTAAAAAAAAGTAGTGGTTTGATGTACTTAGGGCTAGACGTCGCGCTAGAGACTTGGTACAATAAAAAACAACATGGTTTTATACCAAAAGAAAGGACGATTTATTATGAAACTGAAAGTTGGCGTACAGCTTTTCTCGGTTATGACCGAGTTGGCAAATGACTACCTCAAAACTCTGGAGAATGTTGCAAAAGCAGGCTATAAGTATGTTGAGTATGTAGATGTTCCCGGCAACAGCCCCGAAGAAATCGGCAATAAAGTAAAAGAGCTTGGTCTGACTGCTATTGCAAGCCACGTACATTTTGATCCTTTTACCTCTACCCATGAAGATATGGTTAAGATTGTAGAAGACAACGTCAAGATGCATTCGGAAGCTATTATCCTGCCGATGGGTATCATGACCACAATGGAAGAGATCAAAACAGTTGCCGCAGCCTGCAATGAAATGGCTGCTCTGGCAAAAGCACACGGCATGGCTTTCTATTATCACAACCACTGTCAGGAATTTTATCAGGTTGAAGGCAAAACCGCTTATGAATGGCTGGTTGAACTGACGGATCCTGAACTGGTTTTCTTCGAAGTCGATACTTTCTGGGCAACCCGCGGCGGACAGAAGGCTGTTGAACTGATTAAAAAGCTCGGTTCCCGTGCAAAACTGATCCATCAGAAAGATATGGGTAAATCTGCTGATCCGATCAACCTGATTGAGGGTGTTACCGATCTGACCAGAGAGAACTACTGCGAAAAGATTTTCGGCCGTACAAATTCGACCGATATCTGCACCGTTGGCACCGGTATCATGGATATCCCCGAAATCGTTAAAACTGTAACTGAGCTTGACTATGCTCCTTACATTATTGTTGAACTTGACTGCTGCGCCCGTCAGACCGAAGAAGAGTACAACACTCCTCTTTCGCCTCTCGCAAGCATCAAAGCAAGCCGCGAGTATCTCGAAAGCGTTATCGGCTGATTTAAACTTAATAAAACGCGCTTCCTTCTCCGGGAAATGAGGTGACCCCAAAAAGTTAGATTTTTGCGAGACGATTTCGGTCGTCTCGTTTTTCTTTATGTAGCTAGGATATGAAGCCTGTATTGAACAGGGCTCATCCATCTTAACTTCTCTTTTATTCGTTTTTCATTGTAGTATTTTATAAAACGTTCTATCTTAGATTTTAATTCCTCGTAGCTATAGTAAACAACACCATAGTAAATTTCTTGCTTGAGCAGTCCAAAGAAGTTTTCCATTACAGAGTTATCCAGGCAGTTTCCCTTTCTTGACATACTTTGAAATATACGTTCTTCTTTTAGTCTATGAGAATATGCTTTCATTTGGTAAGCCCACCCTTGATCAGAATGAAAAGTTCTTCTGTACGGACAATCCGCAGTGATCTCAATTGCCTTATCTAAAGCATCCATTACGTTCTTTGCAGAAGGTTTCCGGTGTAAAGGTGCCTGACACCAATGGATTTATGCTGTTTCAAAACAAGCCTTGAGCATTTGCACAAATTCTTCGATATAGTATCCGGATAGGATAAAAATATCCCCTTTCACGAAAGAAAAATTTTTGTGAAAGGGGATATTTTTTACAAGTATAGTAAATGCATGTATTTTACAGAATGTCACTGCCATCCGGTATTTTAGAAATAATCTGTCGGTTGACACTGAACAGGAAAGTCAGTGAAACAACAAGAGATGCAACCTCTGCAATCGGGAAGCACCACCATACCACATGCAGTCCTCCGATCCGGGAAAGAAGGTAGGCTACCGGGATCAGGACCACGAGCTGACGAAGGATCGATACGATCATGCTGTATACTGCTTTTCCGAGAGCCTGAAATACTGTTCCGCAGATGATACAGAACCAGGCGATCAGATAATGAACCCCGATGATACGCAGTGCAGGTATACCGATGGCGAGCATATCTTCGGAAGCATTGAACATTCCAAGAAGAACCTGTGGAATCAGCTCAAAAGATAAGAATCCGACAAAGGTCAGACAGAAAGCAGTGATCAGGCTGAGTTTGATCGTTTTGATCATACGTTTTCTGTTCTGAGCCCCGTAGTTGAAGGCGATGATCGGCGTGATACCATTGTTCAGACCGAACACCGGCATGAAGAAGAAACTCTGAAGCTTGAAATATACACCGAACACAGCGGTTGCTGTGGATGAGAAAGCAATCAGGATCCGGTTCATGGAGTACGTCATCACAGAGCCGATAGACTGCATGATGATCGAAGGAACACCGATCGCATAGATCGTTCCGATGATTTTGATATCCGGACGGAATCCCTGAAAACGGATCTTAATCTCTGTGTTAAACTTGTGATTGCAGGTAAACGCAACAACAGCAGCGACACACTGGCCGATGACGGTTGCCACAGCGGCACCGGTAACGCCCATGGCCGGACATCCCAGCAGACCGAAGATCATGATCGGATCCAGAATGATATTGGTAAGAGCTCCGCATAACTGGGAAGTCATGCTGAAAAGTGTTTTTCCGGTGGAGGTTAGAAGGCGTTCAAAGTAAATCTGTGCAAGTAAACCGAAAGAGAAAATCATAACGGTACGAAGATATTCGATGCCCATCTCCATGATCTCAGCATCCGCACCTTTGATCTGGCTGGCATAAAATGGTTTTACAACGGTAAATCCCAGAATCAAAAATACAAGATAACTTAAAAAATACAGAAAAGCTGCATTGACACCGATCTTATTGGCTTCTTTAAACTTATGTTCCCCCAGTGATCTGGAGAGCAGAGCATTCATACCGACACCGGTACCGGTTGCAACAGCAATCAGTAATGTCTGTAAAGGAAAGGCAAGAGAAACAGCAGTAAGGGCATTCTCGGAAAGCTTCGCCACGAAGATACTGTCAACGATGTTGTAAAGTGCCTGCACGAGCATGGAAATCATCATCGGTAACGACATATTAAATAAAAGTTTACCGATGGGCATAGTTCCCATTTTATTTTCTGCTGCAGGGGCAGAAGTATTTTCTTTTGTCATAGGTCCTCCAATTTGTATGATGTTTTTGAGTTCGCAGCGCAAAAAAAGCGCCAATGATGTATGATACCACTATTTGTTACAAGATTCAAGAAAAACGGAAAAGTTCACAGTAGTTTCGCAGGAAAAAGCAGTTGCCATTGAGAAACAGAAATGAAACCTGTATAATGGAAAAAGTAAAAAGCAACAGGAAAGAATGAGGTATGAGAGAAGAAATGCTTACCTATAGATATGGAAACAGCGATGCACCGGTCATCCTGATCCAGATGGTGGGAGATCATGAACTGCCGGGAATAGAAAACGAGATCCGGGAGATTCGCAGGCTGACGGATCAGGAGTTTGCGTTTGTGGCAGTAAAAGTGGAGAACTGGAATCAGGATCTTTCCCCCTGGAAAGCTTCGGCTGTATTTGGTAAAGAAGAGTTCGGAGATGGCGCTGCCAGGACACTGAAAGAAGTACTTAACATATGTACGGATCAGGAACGAAAATACTGTATTGGAGGGTATTCGCTGGCAGGACTCTTTGCCCTGTGGGCAGCCATGCAGACAGACCGTTTCAAAGGTGTTGCAGCAACATCCCCCTCGGTCTGGTTTCCGGGATTCCTGGAAGATATGAAGAGGCGGCGGGTAGAAAGTGACTGTATATACCTGAGTCTTGGCGATAAAGAAGAAAAAACAAGGAATCCGGTGATGGCGCAGGTGGGAAACTGCATTAGGGAGATGTTTACCTGGCTGAAAGAAGAAGAGATACCGTGTACGCTGGAATGGAATCACGGAGGCCATTTTAAAGAACCGGATATGCGGACCGCCCGGGCCTTTGCGTGGGTGCTGGAGGAGCTTGCAAAGAAAGATCAGGATACTTTAAAATGCGGTACGGAAAAATACGGGAGAATGAGAGAATGACAACAACAACATTATGTTACATAGAAAACGAAGGCAAATACCTGATGCTTCACAGAGTAAAAAAGAAGAATGATATCAACGAGGGAAAATGGATCGGTGTCGGCGGTCATGTGGAATATCAGGAAAGCCCGGAAGAATGTCTGGTGCGTGAGGTGAAGGAAGAGACCGGGCTTACACTTACCTCGTATCAGTTTCGCGGCGTGGTAACCTTTATCAGTGATACCTGCGAAGCGGAACTGATGTGTGTGTTCACAGCGGATGGATACATAGGAGAACTGATCGAATGCGATGAGGGAGAACTTTGCTGGGTAGATAAAACAGTTGTGCCAAAACTTCCGACATGGGAAGGCGACAGAGTGTTTCTGGATATGCTCCTTTCCGGAGAGGAGCGCTTTTTCTCACTGAAACTAAGATACGAAGGGGATAAGCTTGTGGAGAAGAATATTCATTTGTATTAAAAGATGGAGAGGAAGATTTATTTATGCAAATAATAGGAATTGACATCGGAACAACAACCATAAGCGGTGTGGTTCTGGAAAAAAACGGAACACAAGAACCCCGGATTCTTGAAGCAAAAACAATAGAAAACGGAAGTTTTCTTACAACGACAAAGGACTGGGAAAGAATCCAGGATGCAGAAAAGATTGTAAAGAAGAGCAGACAGATGCTGGATGATTTTCTGAACAAATATCCGAAAGTGGAAAAAATCGGACTTACCGGGCAGATGCATGGAATCGTCTATATCGACAAAGAAGGAAAATGCGTCAGTCCGCTGTATACCTGGGAGGATGCGAGAGGAAATCTCTGTGAGGAAAATAACGGTTCCCTGACAGAAGAGATCCGGCAGACATGCAGCGTGCAGGTTCCCTCCGGTTATGGAATGGTTACACACATTTATAATCTCAGACACCATCTGATCCCGGATACGGCAGTGAGCTTCTGTACAATTATGGATTACTTCGGGATGCGGCTGACCGGGAGAAAAAAAGCACTGGTACATGCAGGCAATGCTGCAAGTTTTGGCTTTTTTGACGTACCGAAAAATGTTTTTATGACAGAAGAACTTTACAAAATGGGCGTGGAAGAACAGTGGCTTCCGCAAGTCTGCACCGGAATCGAAGCACTGGGAAGTTACAGAGAGCGAATCGTGACCACCGCGATCGGCGATAATCATGCAAGTTTTCTCGGAGCAGCGGGAAATGAGAATAATACATTGCTGGTAAATATGGGAACCGGCGGACAGATCTCAGTACTCTCAGATCAGTATTTTACAGCGGAGGGAATCGAAGCAAGACCTTTCTTACATGGTACTTACCTGCTTGCAGGAGCTTCTCTGTGCGGAGGAAAAGCGTATGCACTGCTGGAAAAATTCTTCAGAGAATTGGTGAAAGAGGCAACCGGACAGGAGAAAGCTCTGTACAAAACCCTGGAGAAACTGGCAGGAGACGGGAAAGCATCCTGCACCGGAAGGGAAAACAGGCAAAAACTTCAGATAGAAACAACATTTGACGGAACCAGAGTACATCCGGAGCAAACCGGAAGTATTACCAATCTCAGTACGGACAATTTCACACCGGCAGCGTTTGTTTACGGGACTCTCGAGGGAATGAGCAGGGAACTCTATCAGATGTATCAGACGATTCAGAACGGAACCGGAATGCAAATAAAACGCATGGTCGGATCCGGAAACGGATTGCGAAAGAATCCGGTTCTCTGTGAAATTGTAGAAGAAATGTTTGGCGCGAAACTGGCATTGGCAGAATGTGAAGAAGAAGCGGCAACAGGGGCGGCATTGAGCAGTATGCAGCAGGATTAATAATTGAAGCGTATGAAGAGGATGTTACATGAAACAGAAGCTGTTAGATGAACTGATGGAGGTATCTGAAGAAGAACAGAAATATCTGGATGGTCAGGGTGATATTGAAAAACAATTGTATGCAAAGGAAAAGATAGAGGAAATAGACAGGGAACTGCTGCTTAAAAGGGGTCAGCTTATTACTGTGCGTCCGCATAGCCGTTTTGTTGATTTCCCGGAACACAGGCACAATTATGTAGAGATTATGTATGTGGCGCAGGGCAGTATCACGCATTGCATAGAGGGAAAGAAATTAGTGCTTCATAAGGGTGATGTTCTGATGCTGAACCAGCAGGTTGTGCATTCGATAAAAAGAGCGGATTATCAGGACATAGGTATCAATTTTATTGCCCTGCCTGAATTTTTTGAGGTACCTTTATCTATGCTTGGCGGGGAGAATGTCCTTGCCCGGTTTGTGACAGGTGTATTCAGTCAAAAGGATCCGGTTTCGCATTACCTTCTGTTTCGCCTTCAGGAAAATAAGCAGGTGGAAAACCTTATGGAAAACATGGTGGAATCCATGCTGCACGGATATGCGAACGAAGATATCATAAACCAATATTCCATGGGAATTGTATTTTTACATCTTCTGAATCATCTGGAGAATCTAAGCCATAACTCTTCTATGGACTATAAAGAGACAGTAGTCCAGGCGGTGCTCGGATATATTAACAGCGATTGTAAAAATGCCAGTCTGACGAGAATTGCAGAGGATACGCATCAGTCCATGACCGCATTAAGCAAACTGATAAAGCAAAAAACCGGATACAATTTTCAGGAGCTTCTGCAAAGAAAAAGATTTCAGATGGCAGTTCATCTGCTCTGTGATACAAAGCTTTCGATTGAAGAAATAGCCCTTGATGTAGGGTATGAGAATCAAAGCTATTTTTTCAGGCAATTTAAGAAACGATATGGAATGACACCGCACAAATACCGAAAAGAAAACAGAAAAGACAAAAAATGATAACGTGGAAAATAAGGACAGTTTTTTGAACGAATGAGGTTCTAAAAAACTGTCCTTATTTTTGTTATATTGAGTATAGGTAACTATTCAGTAGCCACTGTCCCGCGAGGTGTTTTGACATGAATATGTCAAAA